>OBZC01000755.1_pt1 | contig 31103 bp, 26 predicted proteins | sample 1538231 | NCBI WGS metagenome assembly OBZC01 (sample SAMEA2580225, study PRJEB22360) | human gut metagenome | biome: human gut; feature: human-associated habitat; material: faeces | place: Denmark | collected 2008/2010 | reverse complement strand
GTTCGACCGGGCCGCGCGGCAAGGAGATATATTGCCAGACCGGAGGGGCCCCGGGGGCGGGAATCACGCACTCCATATTTTGTTCACAAATGAATAGGTCCCTCAGTCGCATCACTGAGGTTAAAACTGAAGCATTGGCTTCTGATATTGGCGATGACCAGCTGTTTTATGAGTATTGAGACATCGGTCATCTCTGGAGCGCTACTTTACTCCAAAGGCATCAGCTATTTGTTTCCCATCGGTAAAAGGCGGGTTTTGTTCGCCAAGCGTTCTTATATATAGATAGATACGGGTTCGAACCCGTGCACCGGCAACAAAAAAGACGGCCAACCGAAGTTGACCGTCTCAACAATCTTTGGGTGGGCCGTCAGGGGTTCAGCCTGCTTCGCAGGCGGCCGCTGCGGCGCTTTCGCGCCTTGCGCGCTGCGCTGGCAAACGCTCACGCGTTTACTCAGCTCCGCGCCCCGACGGGTTCGAACCCGTGCACCGGCAACAAAAAAGCGACCAACCGGAGTTGATCGCTTTCTATTCCATGGTGGGCCGTCAGGGGTTCGAACCCTGGACCTTGGGATTAAAAGTCCCCTGCTCTGCCAGCTGAGCTAACGGCCCGCGGGTGGCATTGTACCACGGTCTGGGACTATTCCCAACTCCATTGGCCGTTCTGGAAAATCACAACTTCACGTCCATCAGGCGTAATGCCCGTAATATCGATGTCGTCCGTGCCGATCATAAAATCGACGTGCGTGCTCGAGACGTTAACGCCATGCTCCAGGAGCTCCTCCTTGGACATGTCATACCCACCCTCGATGCATTCGGGGAAACCTACACCTAGCGCGAGATGGCAGCTAGCGTTCTCGTCATAGAGCGTATCGTAGAACAGAACACCACTTTCGCGGATCGGCGTGTTCTTGGAAATGAGTGCGACCTCTCCCAGGTGAGCAGCGCCCTCGTCAGTATCGATGATACTTGCGAGCGTTGCCTTGCCCACGCGGGCGTCGTAGTCCACCACACGGCCGCCCTCGAACTTAATCCAAAAATCTTCGACTTTATTGCCGTGATGGATGAGCGGCATGGCCGAGTACACGATACCGTCGGCGCGCATGCGATCGGGCGAAGTGAAGACTTCCTCGGTGGGAATGTTGGGGAAGAAGGGGTGCCCATCGGGCGTCTTGCCCTTGCCGCCGGCCCACTCGTGACCTTTCGTCATGCCAATCGTCAGATCGGTTCCATTTGCCGCGGTGTAATGCAGGTAGTCGAAACGATTGTCGTTCAGGAAACGCAGGTTCTTTTCGAATGCGGCGTCATGGAGTTCCCAGTCGCTCTCTGGGTCCTGGCCATCGGCGCGCGCGGTGTGCAGAATCGCATTCCACAGCTTATAGATTGCAACCTCATCGGCGTCTCCCGGGAACACCTCGTGCGCCCAAGCCACGACCGGAGCGCCGGCGATGCACCACGGATTGATGTTGTAATCCAGTCCACGGCGGAAAACTTTGCACTGCGTATTCCTCGCCTTTGATGCCGCGGCCGGCTTGGCTGGATCGATGCCCTTGAGGGCCGCAGGATCCGCACCCTCGATAAAGACAAAGCAGGCACCATCCTGGGCCAAGGAATCCAGCTGCATGCGCTTCCACTCGGACGTCTGCTCAAAATAGCTTTTCTCGACATGCTCGTACGTGAGCCTCGTCACGGCATCATCGGCCCAAATGACCGTCACGTGGCCGGCGCCGGCAGCATAGGCCTCCGCGACCACCACGCGCGCAAACGGCGCGCACTCGACCGGAGATTGAACGACGACCTCCTGGCCGGGCTTGACGTTTACGCCCTTGCGGACAACCAGGCGCGCGTAGTTTTTAATCTTGGGCTCCAGGGCCTTCATGCCCTCCAGAGCCTCTTCGACCGTCAGGGCAGCTCGAATCATGTGCCACTCCATCTATCTATAGAACAGTAAAAAGGCGCGCCGCAAAAACGACGCGCCTTATATCTTAGCGATAAGTATGTATGCAAACGCTACTTCTTCTTGGAGTCCTTCTTGTCCTCCTCGGCAGCTGCGCGCTCGATAAGAGCGTTGAGCTTGTTCTCGGACATGCCCTCGGCCTGCGCGCGGTACATGTTGCGCAAGGGACGAATACGAGCGAAGTCGTAGATAAAGTCACCTAAGATGATGACGTAGGACAAAACGATGCCGACCATCTGAACAGGACTGGACACCATGCCAGCGGGAGCGAAGTACAGCGAGGCCCAAATTGCCACGACGAGCACCATGCCAATGGCGAGCACAATCCACCAGATGCGACGGCGCTTGGTGTAGTCCTCGTCCTGCTTGAGGAGGATATTCGACACCGTATAGATGCGGTCCTCCTTGGCGCGCTGCTTAGCCTTGCGGGCGCGCTTCTCCTCTTTAGAGAGGCCCTCGAGGCTCTCGCCCTTCTCGAGCTCTTTGCGGCGTGCCTTAGACGAAGCCGGTACGACGCGAACGGAGCTCGCTGCTTGGCGGGCGGGCTTAGCAGATGCGGCAGACTTGCGCGCAACCCCGGTAACTTCGTGGGATTGCGTGCGCTTGTTCGTGGCGCTACGGGTACTCACTTATGCGTTCTCCTTCATGCTTGTGAACTGGGAGCCCGTGATGATCTGGAAGGCCTCGCGATAGCGCTCGGACGTGCCATCGATGACCTCGGCGGGCAGGTGCGGGGTCTCCCCCGTCATATCCCAGTTGGCCTTGAGCCAATTGCGGACGAATTGCTTGTCGTAGCTAGGCTGGATCTTGCCCTCCTCGTAACTGGCAGCAGGCCAGAAACGGCTGGAGTCGGGCGTGAGGCACTCGTCGATCAGCGTGACCTTGCCATCAATGACACCAAACTCGAACTTGGTGTCGGCAATGATGATGCCACGGGTCGCGGCGTACTCGGCAGCGGCCTTGTAGATCTTGAGGGAAAGGTCACGAATCTGCGTGGCGATGTCCTCGCCCACGATCTCGCAGCAACGCTCGAACGAGATGTTCTCGTCGTGGTCACCGATCTCGGCCTTCGTGGACGGCGTGAACAGCGGCTCGTGAAGCTTGGAAGCCTCGGTCAGGCCCTCAGGCAGCTGGATGCCGCAGACGGTGCCGTTCTCGTCGTAGGTCTTCTTGCCCGAACCGGTCAGATAGCCGCGGACGATGCACTCGATAGGAATCGTCTGGGCCTTCTTAACCAGCATGGCGCGGCCAGCGAGGTAGTCACGATACTCAGCAAACTCCTCGGGGAAATCCGCCGGGTCGATGGAAACGAGATGGTTGGGGACGATGTCGGCAAACTTATCGAACCAGAATGCCGAGATGCGATTGAGTACCTCTCCCTTAAACGGAATCTCGTCGGGAAGAATGAAGTCAAACGCAGAAATGCGGTCGGTGGCGACCATCAGCAGGTTTTCACCGGCATCGTAAATATCACGAACCTTGCCACGGGAATCCGGACGACGCTCCATCGTTGTCACGTGAGTCACTCCTTACCTAAATACGACAGAAATGCGGGTTCTTTCCCGCATGTTTTCGCAAACTCGGAGCGGCAGGGACGCGGCCCCTCCTTCACCGAATAACGAAAAGCTAGTGCTCCATTGTAGTAGATGCCGCGTCTGCCGTGTGCTCGCGGGGCAGATGAATTGTAAAAGTCGTACCCTTTCCAAGCTCCGACTCCACGGATATGTAGCCATGGTGACGCTCGACGATCTGCTTGGTCACGGCGAGGCCAACGCCCAGGCCGCCAGCTTCGCGGGCGCGGCTGGCATCGGCGCGCCAAAACCGCCCGAAGATGCGCGACAAATCGTCCTTGGCAATACCGATGCCGGTATCAGAAACGGCAATGCTGACGTGCTTGCGGTCACTGATCACCGACACCACGACCCAACCGCCCTCGGGGGTGTAGCGCATGGCGTTGCTCATGAGGTTGATAACACATTGCGTGATCATGTCGGGATCGGCCTCGACGACATCGTCGTGACCCTGGGTCTCGTCCGCAAAACGCAGGCGCAGATCGCGGTCGACAAACAGGCGCTCCTGGGCATTAACGATGGAACGCACGAAAGGAACCATGTCCACCGGCTCAAGGTTGAGCGGAGCCGTGCTGTTTTCCATGCGCGACAGGTCGAGCATCTGCTGCACCAGACGAGCCAGGCGACGCGTCTCGGAAGCAACGGTTTCCAAATGCTCATCGTCGGTGGGATACACGCCATCCTGCATGGCCTCGACCGTTGCGAGCATGGCCATAAGCGGCGTGCGAAGCTCGTGTGCAACGTCTGAGGTCAGGCGCTTCTCGTGTTTCATATCCTTCTCGAGCGAAGTGGCCATCTCATCGAAGGTCTCACCCAGCTGATCGATCTCGTCATCACCGCGCAGTCCCGTGCGAGCCGACAGGTCGCCGTCACGGATTTGCTTTGCGGTACTGGTGATGCGATGAATCGGCTTGGTGAGCATGCGCGACACGAGCGATCCGATAACGACCGAAATGCAGATTGCAACAACCGCGGCGAGGGCCATGGCGTTAAAGGTCTTCTCCCTAAACGCAGAGTCCGCCTTGGTGAGCAGAGCGTCGGAGCCGATGGCCCACAGATTTACCTGTCCGACATGCTCGCCGGAAGACGTTACAATCTCGACGTTAGCAACGCTATCGGAGTCGGTTGGAGCAGACGAGACCGGGCTATGCGATGCCCTCTTGCCGCTCGTGTCGTCGGTCGTAGCCTGGTTTTCGCGTACATCGGCGGTGGCGCTTGCCGAGGGCCAGGAATCGTCATAAACGATCACGCCCTTTTTATTGACGACCTGCATGCCCAGATCGTCGGAAACCAAACTCGACGTTGCGACCGTGCGCAGTTCTCCCGCGGTCCAAGAGCCGTTTTCCTCATATGAGGTTGCCAACTTCTCGGCAGCGGAATTTGCGATTTCGACGATATTGGAGCGTGTGTAATCCGAAAAGACCGTGCCCCACACAACAGAGACAACGCCCACCAGCACCAATACTGTCATGAGCGATGTCAGAGCAAAAGCAAGTGCCATGCGCGAGGGATAGCTCATCGTTGGCCGTGAATCGGAGCGAGGCGTGTTCCAACTAGCCTTGGAACCCGCCTCGCTCTCCTGCTTGTGCTTTTGTCCGATTTCAAAGCGCGCAGGTGTCATATGTGATTTCCCTATTTCTCGTCCGACTTATCGGTCTTGGCCGGAGCCTCGAAGCGATAGCCGACACCATGGACGGTGTAGAGCCACTTGGGCTTCTTGGGATCATCGCCCAGCTTGGCGCGAAGATTCTTCACGTGGCTATCGATAGTGCGCTCATAGCCCTCAAAGTCATACCCGAGCACTTTCTCGACCAGCTCCATGCGGTTATACACACGGCCGGGATGGCGGGCAAGCGTGGTGAGCAGCTTGAACTCGGAAGCCGTCAGATCGACTTCCTTGCCCTCGACCAAGATCTTGTGGCCCGAGATATCGATGACCAGATCGCCGAAGTCGAGTACCTCGACGGCGGGCTCGTCGGCCTGATGGGCACGGCGGAACAGAGCGCGAACGCGGGCGACGAGCTCGCGCGGCGAGAACGGCTTAATCAGATAGTCGTCGGCGCCGAGCTCAAGACCGATAATACGGTCCTCGATCTCGCCCTTAGCCGTCAGCATGATGATGGGGACATCCGAGGTATCGCGAATGGTGCGGCAAACGCGCTCGCCGGGGATCTTGGGGAGCATAAGGTCGAGCACGACCAGGTCGAACTGATGCTTCTCGAACTCCTCGATCGCGGACTGGCCGTCGCCGACGCCCACAACCCAGTAGCCTTCGCGCTCGAGATAGGCAGCGACGGCGTCACGGATTGCCTTCTCATCCTCGACCAGCAGAATCTTTTTTGCATCTGAAGCCATAACACGGCCCCCCCTGTCTCAATTAGCTAAGAACAAGCCCATTTTAACGCACCTGAGCCCGCCAGATGCCGCTATGACGCGGCAGCTCGGCGGGCGGTACTCACAATTACAACGCGTTTATTCCCCTGTTGGCGCCTTTTTAACCCCTCTAAGCTTAAAGAGAGAATAGGCGTGCAGTGACCGTCTCTGGTATACCCTGGCTGTTGCGCACCGTGGCGTACGTAAGGAATGAGTCCGATTTTCCCGCCGTAGCTGGATAATCGCCATACTCCAAAGCGCGGTCGGGCGACAGCAGCGAGCCATAGGTCTTGGCAGAGGTGTCGATCAGGAAATGCGACGCCTGTACCTTAACAAGGTATTTATTCTTCTTGCCAGCCGCACATGCGAGCGGCTCACGGGACAGGAAGAGATACGGCCCTCCCTCATTACCGATATACGTGCCCATGTTGCCCAGGCTGCCCACGCCACTATAGGCCGCCTCGATAGAAAACACGAAGGTATCGCCCATATATACGGCCTCGAAAGGCGAGACTGACGAGGGAAGGACTAGCTGGGCACGTTTGGTGTTGTTGCCGTCGGTCAAATCGATTGCCGTTATGCCGTAGTAGACGCCCTCGTCGTTGCGGACACGCGGCGAGATGGTCAAAATGCCGTCGCTCGCGCGCGGGGCCGATGCAAAGCGACCCGTCGATTTCCAAATTGTCTCGGCCTTGGATTCATCAAGCGAGCGACGATAGCAAAACGAATCGCTACTCGTTTTATTGCCACCTGCCGAGGGCATTTTATACCAGATGACTGATGACCCGAACGCCGTAAACAGCGGCGGATCATAGTCCTTGCCACCTCGATCGAGCTCAACCACGTCGCCAGAGAGCGAAGCGCCCGACAGATTTTGACCGTAGAGCTTCCACGATGAATTGGCAAAGTTCATCTCAACCCACGCGAATACGCTGTCGCCGGCACGGACATCGTAGAATGCATATCCCGTGCCCTCGATAGGATCCTCGATTAATGTGGTAAGCGAGCCATCGCCCAGGTTGAGCACACCGAGTGTGTTGGCGTGCAGTGCCGATGCGGGCGCCATCATCGCCGCGGCATAATCGCCATCGCAGTAGTACAGCAACGTACCCAGAGGCAGCGTCCATGACGCCGCCGGCTCAAGATCGATGTCGACTGCCTCGTACTCATCCGTAATCGAGATGATTTTGGAATCGTCCTTGATAACCTGCGGCTCGCCGGCGGCATCATCGCTGGTGCCCGTTTTTTTCGAGCATCCGGCAAGCACCGTGGCAGCGCCCGCGGCAGCCCCACCGAGCACGAAGCCGCGACGCGATATTCCGTTCTTGATGTGATCGGCGATACCCATTAGGCGATCTCGGCGCGAGCGGCCTCGATAGCGCGTGTAAGCTGGTCGGCGCAGGAGGTCTTTTTCATACCGCAGGTATTACCGGCGAGAACCTCGATTACGCGATCGGCAGGAGCGCCCTCGACCAGCTTGGAGATAGCCTTGAGATTGCCGTCGCAGCCGCCGGTAAACTCAACGCCCATCACCTTGTTGCCGTCATCGGAAAGGTCAAGGTGAATATTGCGAGCACACACGCCCTGAGGCTTGTAATCAAACGAAATCATGCGATCCCCTCTCAGAATGTTATTCGAAACGACTATTATCCCCGTCTTTCCCTAAATGCAACGAGGCGCTTTGCCGGCAACACACATTACCAGCAAAGCGCCCTAAAAAGCTAACGTTATGCCCGAACCTACTCGAAGCTCAGCTGCTCCAGACGATCAAAGACCGTGTCGATACGGGTGAGGAAGTCCCACGGATCAAAGATCTCGTCGAGCTTCTCCTGACTGACGGTGCAGCGCGGGTCGGCCTCGAGACGCTCCTTAAAGGTGGGGCCGGAGACACAATCCTGTACCTCGTGCCAGGTTGCCATAGCGTTCTCCTGCACAATGGCGTACGCGTCCTCGCGGGTGATGCCCGTGTCGACGAGGGCGAGCAGTACCTTGGAAGAGAAGATGAGGCCGCGGGTCTTATTGAGGTTGGCCATCATGCGGGCGGGATACAGCTGCAGGCCGTCGATAACGCGGATGAGGCACTGGAACATGTGGTCGAGGGCGATGAAGCTATCGGCCTGGGCGACGCGCTCGGCAGAGGAGTGCGAAATGTCACGCTCGTGCCACAGGGCGACGTTATCGAAGGCAACCTGGGCGTTGGACTTCACGACGCGCGACAGACCGCAGACTTTCTCCATGGTGATGGGGTTGCGCTTGTGCGGCATGGCTGAGCTGCCCTTTTGGCCCTTACGGAACGGCTCCTCGGCCTCGAGCGTATCGGTCTTCTGTAGATTGCGAACCTCGGTAGCGATGCGCTCACAGGTGGCCGCTGTAGTGGCAAGCACGCCGGCAAGGTAGGCATGGTGATCGCGGCTGATGACCTGCGTGGACAGAGGATCGTGGACCAGGCCCAGGTGCTCGCAGACGTACTCCTCGACGAACGGCTCGATGGAGCTGTACGTGCCGACAGCGCCCGAGATAGCACCGAAGGCAACATTCTTGCGGGCGTCCTCAAGACGATCCAGATCGCGCTTGAGCTCCCAGGCCCAAGAGCCAAACTTCATACCGAAGGTCATCGGCTCGGCGTGGATGCCATGAGTGCGGCCGGCACAGAGCGTGTTGCGCTCCTCAAAGGCGCGACGCTTGCAAATCTCGCCGAGCTTCTTGACGTCCTCGATGATCAGGTCGCAGGCCTGGGTGAGCTGGTAGCACAGGGCCGTGTCGCCCAGATCCGAGCTGGTCATGCCATAGTGAACCCAGCGGCTGGGCTTGGGGTCGCCCTCGGGAACATCGGCATCGATGTATTCCTTCATGTTGGTCAGGAAGGCAATGACGTCGTGGCGCGTGACTTCCTCGATCTCATCGACCTTCGCCTTCTCAAAGTTGGCATGGTCGCGGATCCACTGGGCCTCGTCTTTGGAAATACCGATCTTGCCGAGCTCCGCCTGGGCCTCGCAGGCCAGAACCTCGATCTCCTGCCAAATGGCGTACTTGTTCTCGAGGGAGAAGATGTGTCCCATCTCCGGGCGGGTATAGCGATCGATCATAGCGGCTCCTTTTTGGTTATTGGCACGTTGGTCGTAACCCAACCATTGTACCGTGCGCAGGTGCAAGTATGGGCAGCAGGCATTAACCTAACATTTTGGAATTGGAGCGAGCATGGGGACGTCCGCGTATTTGCTTCGCAAATCCGCACCGGCTGCGGTCGATCTCCTCGGATTCACGGAGACGATGGGGAAAACTTTGTTGAATTGGCCGTCCCGAGTTCTCCCGCGCTCGGTGGAGCGGGCAACGGGACGTCCGCGTATTTGCTTCGCAAATCCGCACCGGCTGCGGTCGCCTATCGGCGACCTTGCCTGCTCGCTATAAACGCTTCGCGTTTATTTAACGCTCGCACCCTGTCGGGTTCGAGTCCCGGCACTTTATTGAAAAAGGCACGGTAACGAAACGTTACCGTGCCTGAAATTCGAATGGAGCGGGCAACGGGACTCGAACCCGCGAGTGTCAGCTTGGGAAGCTGATGCCTTACCACTTGGCGATGCCCGCATATGTGGGGGATAGTATAACGCGGTTGTCTTGTTCGATACAAGGGTGTCGATGCTTGTTTTAGCTGTGGAGAATCGTTTGAAAACCGCGCCAATTGTGGAGATGAGGACCTTTGTCTTTCTTTTCTTACCATCTTCTACCTGCACTTTTATCTGATTGTTGTATTTGAGCTCGATTTGTCAGAAATCGGGCAAGCTTTTGGTCAGGCTCCGGTACTTACCCGCATGAACCTCGGGGGTAGCCTCATCCTACGCGTCGCAGCCTCCCCGTGCGGCGCACGAGGGATAAGGAGCAGCCATGTCCAACGCACCCACGCACTCTGTCCACAGCGCAATCGCAACAGGCCCGCTGCTCCTGCTCCTCTTCCTGCTTTTCGGCTGCCTGGCACCGGGAGCCGCATTTGCCGTCGATGGCTACGACCAGCTCGGCTTCCGCACTATTAGCGATGATTGTGGGCCCTTCCTCATCGGCAAGTATGAAGCTCAAGACGCCTCGATTGCCTACTGCATGAACCAGGAGCGCCCCGGCCCCACCAAGCCGGGCGGCCCATGGCTCAACTTTGATCAAGGCTGGGTGTGGCTCGACGACGAGTTCGCGGCAATCGTTTGTCACGGATATCCTACCGCCACGTCGTTTGGCGGTTACCATCTTTCACCCGATCGCGCCCGCGCCGCAACCCAGCTTGCCGTATGGATGCTCAACGGCACTACCCATGTCGACGGTACCTATTCCTACACGACCGCTCAGGGCAAAACCAAGAGTGGGCACTTTACCGCCGACAATGAAGTCGTGGCGGCTGCGCGGTGGCTCCACGACAGCGCAAAATCAGGAAGCATCAAAGCCGCTCCGCACCGCGCGCGGCGCTATCTAGGAGCCGTATCGGGCGGCAGCAAACGTCAAGACATGCTCTATGTACTGCCGGCGGTCTCTGTTTCCTTCCAAAAGCAGTCTGCAAACGCTGCCATTACCAGCGGAAACAATACTTATCAGTTTGACGGGGCAACATTCGATGTTTTTGAGAGCACCAGCGGCGCGCGTGTCGACACCGTCCAGATGGACAGCAACGGTCGAGCGCAAGCAACACTTCTGCCCAACACGGCATACTACCTAGTTGAAACGAAGGCGCCGGCCGGCTATGTCCCCCGTCGTGATCGCATCGCCTTTACCACGGGGAATGACGGTGGACAGGTCGCCATTGATGAACAGCCCGGCACCATCAACCTGCGTATCGTAAAACTCGATGCCGCGACGAATGCCGGCCCCCAGGTGGGATCTTCACTCGCAGGAGCAGAGTTCACGTGTGTGTCGCAATCAACCCCTGGATGGGCGCAAATCCTCACGACCGACGAAAGCGGTCGGGCCACCCTCGCCGATGTCCCCTTAGGAACCTTTACCATCTACGAATCAAAAGCCCCCGAGGGCTACCTGCCATCCAACGACAGCTGGACCTATACCGTTGGAGCCGACCAGCTCGGCGATTCAGGCGTGGTCGAGATCGAATCTCGCATTTCCGATATCCCCATTGCGTTTAACCTTGAGATTTCCAAATTCAAGGATTACGGCAATAGCGATCAATCCGGCCTGGAGCAGCCGGCGGGTGGTGTTGTCTTTGAGGTTGTCAGCAACAGCTCTCAGCAGGTTGTTGGCACACTGACCACAAACGTCTATGGCTTTGCCTCCACCAAAGATCAGCCCGAAGCATGGTTCGGCGCAGGCAAGCGACCCGCCGGTGTCCACGGAGCCGTCCCATACGACCGTGCCGGCTACACGGTTCGCGAGGTTCCGGAAACCGTCCCCGAGGGTTTTAAACGTGCAGGGGAATGGACCGTCGGGGCCAATCAGATTTCCAACGGCGCCGAGCTTCAATATATCGTGGACAACCACGCTCTGTCGACGCATCTCCAGATTGTAAAACGCGATGCCCAAACAGGCGCTTCTGTTCCACTAGCCGGATTCACCTTCCAACTCCTAGACAGCAATCACGAATCTGTCTCACAAACTTGCTGGTATCCAACACATAACGTAATGGACACCTTTACGACTGACGCGACCGGGACCGTCACACTGCCCGAATCGCTCGTGCCGGGCACCTATTATGTACGCGAAACCTCGGCCAAAGAGCCCTATCTTGTCGGCGAGGAGATCGAGGTAAACATACCCGCCGACATGAACCTAACGCCCGTTGCAATCGCCTCGTATTATGACCACGCCGCGACCGGAAACATCAGGATCGTTAAAACCGATGCCATAGACGGCAGCAGCCTCGCGGGCGCCGTCTTTGAGATCCGTGCCTCGGGTGATATCGTGCGCCCCGACGGTAGCATTGCCGCGCTCGACGGTGAGACTGTCGCTACCGTCACGACGGATGAAACTGGAGAAGCACGCGCGGACAACCTCCCGCTGGGATCTGGCACCGCGCGCTACGAGGTTGTCGAGACTCAAGCGCCGGCAGGCTTCTTGCTCGATCGGACAACCCATATTGTCGACCTTACTTATGCCGACCAGAAAACACCCGTTGTAGAAGCACGGCTTAACGTATCCGACGATTACACCAAGGTTGATATCTCCAAGGTCGATGCAAGCGGTGAGCAGGAAGTGGAAGGCGCACAGCTCACCTTATATGGTCCCGATAAAACCGAAATAGACTCCTGGACCTCATCCGACAAGCCACACCGCGTCGAACATCTTGCACCCGGCACCTACTCGTTGCGCGAAATGATGTCTCCGCGGACCTATGACCTTGCCGAGGAAATAACGTTTGAAATAAAGGATACGGGAGAAGTCCAATCCGTCGCGATGAAGGATGCGCCCATCGAGATCAAGGGGCAGGTCGACAAGCGTCAGGAACTTGTCCAACCTATCGAAAAGGGCCTGTTGGCTAACGGCGATGGTAAAAACCGCGCCACGACGCAAACCAATAGTGATGGGCTTTTCTCCTATACCATCGATGCTCGAAACGATTCCGCTACTTGGGTTGATGAGTTTACGATTACCGATGATCTTGAGTGCGCCAAAGACGGCACGGCGAGATTCATCTCAATCGAAACCCCCGTCGCCATCGGCGACCTCAACGGTCTGTGCAACGTATGGTATCGCACGACGCCGTTGGACTCGACAGACGTCGATGAGCCGGCAAACGCGACACTTGACGATGGACACGAAAATCCTTGGCTTGAGTCCGACGAAGTAAAAGAGAGCCTTGGTGAGGACTGTCGCCTCGTCGATTACGACGGCTGGCGCCTCTGGAAGGCGGATGTCTCGACCACGGAATCCACCACACTCGAGGCGGAAGAGCTCGACCTTACACCCAATACCGTCGTAACGGGCATTCGAATTGAATACGGTGCGGTAGCCGCCGACTTTACGACTCGAAGCGATGCGGATTCTTGGACCCGCGATGATCTCAAAGATGAGCACGACGACCTTGACGATGCCAAAGCAATCCTTGGCACAGACGCTCGGGGCGCAGTCGTGCACATGCAGGCAACGTCGGCTTATACGCCCCAAACCGCACTCACCAACAGCGCACGTGTCGATCTTTGCCGCAACGGCGGCGGCGATAAACTTGAGTCACATGACGAGGACTGTGTCATTCAACGCTGTACCCTACCGCAGGACCTACCGGCAACAGGAGCAGTTCCCATCGCCGCTTGCATCACCGCGCTCCTGACCTCGGGTGCCGCAGCCCTATGGTTCGCTCGCCTTAGGTCGATCCCAAAGAAGCGCTAGCGCGATCAAAAAGCGGGCGAGCCAGTCCCCCGGCTCACCCGCTTTCAATCATGTAAATCGCCGTATCTACTCTGCAGACGAAGATCCACCATCAACGATTGCTTGCTCGGACTCAGGAATCCCATCAGCACCCGTACTCTGTTCTTGCTCCACCTCTTCGCTGATTGCGGAGGCGGGGGTCGAGCCCTTCGCACCCACGATGTAGGCAGCCCCAAATCCTAACGCAATGGCAATCAAGGTCAAAATCACGTAGACAGGCCAATGGCGCTTAATATACGAAAACACGTTGACTCCTTAGAGCTCCGTCTACGAACGGCGGATAACCTCGGTCACGACCTCGGATACCGTAGCAATGTTCGTCGGGTTGACATTGTGGGGCAGGTCGTCCTCGGTACGAGCGCAAGCCAGACGCGTGCCGTCCACGCCGGCGATGGTAAGGGCTCGGCGGCTCGCCTCGAGCGCGGCATAGGCATCGGTCTTGGCATAGGGCATCTCGAGCGCGCCACAATCGACATGGAACGACTTGCAGACCTTGCTGACCAGGTTCATGATGCGGCGATCGCCCTTGAGCAGTTGTTGTTCGCCCTCGACCGTCACAACCGAAAGCCTACCGGCGCCGACGGATTCAAGATTGATAAAGAATACGCCGCGGAGCTTATCGCGATGCGAAGCCAAGAAGGCCTTCATGCCGGCGCCATCACAATCCGAGGCGCCCGTTCCCACAACCCAGATATCGTGACCGAGCAGCTCATCATCGCCCATAGAGGCGACAGCCGAGAGCATATCTTCGGAAGAAGCGCCATCGGAAGACGTAGCGCCACCCTTCCAGCCATCGTTATCGTCCTCGAAGTTATCCCATGAACCGATACCGCGACCGGACTTCTTGGCATCGTAATCGTCTTCGACGCCCAGCCAGTCACTCATGCTGTCCTGCTCGTTTTTCTTTTTACGGCCGAACAGACCACCCAGGCCGCGCTTACGAGACTTGGGTGCCGCCGGGGCGGGAGCCGAAATGGTCTCGATCGGCTGCGCGCCCGACGCAACGGGCATAGGAGGCGCAACGGGTGCCGATGTGGGTTCGGGACCTTGGGCGGTAGCAAAGGGGTCGTTGACCTGGGCAGAGGGATCGGGAAGGTCGAACAGCGACGTGCGAGACGCAACGTTTGCCTGCTTCATAGACGGCAGCGACGGATCGGGGACCGAAGCCAGCGGAGACGAGGAAGGTGCAGGCGACGGTGCCGACGCCGGATCGGGAACATTCATCTGCGGACGCGGCGATGCCTGGGAGGAAATCTGGGCCATAAGGGAATCGACCGTTTCGTCCTGGGTGGGAGCGACATTGGCAACCGTGGCACCGGAACCACTCGGGGTCGGCATGGTGAAAATCTGCGTGGAATAAGGCCTCGACTCATCCGTCTCGGGAGTCTCGGAAACCGCAGGCACTTCCTCCTGCTCAACCTCGGTCGAATCACCTTGATCGGCTGCCGCGTATTGCTCTTCGCCAGAGTTGGCCTCGACGGGCTCGTCCTCGGCAGCATCAATGGGCTCGTCATCGTCCACCGCGTCGCCCTGTTCATCGGAAACAGGAAGGGACTCGGCAATCGCGGTGCCCTGCTTTTCAAACGTTATCGTGGAATCGAACTTCGCGGCATCAAACGACATAGTGCTATCGACGTGCTGCTGAGCCTCGAAAGACGTTGTTGCCTCAACAACATCCGCGGACGTCGGTTGCTGGGACTCAAAGGACGTTGTAGCTTCGGCGGCGTCGACGGGCACGGACTGCACAGCCTCGTTCTGCTCGAACTCTTGCGCCGCGAGCTCACGTGCCGCCTCGGCTGCCTGCTGCTGAGCGATAGCCTCCTGCTCGGCAGCCTCGCGTGCGGCAGCGCGCTTCTCCTCGAAATCGTCGACAAATTTCTTGCCCTTTGCAAGCGCACCCTTAAAGAAGTTGGAAGCGCTGGCGCCAATCGAAGAGAACGCGGATGCAATATCGGCATGGGGCGTTGCCGCGGGAATCTCGGCCGAGAAATCAGTATCGCTCTCGTAAGACACGCGCCTCGGCTGTTCAACGTAATCGTCGTCAGACTCGTCCGCAACGTCTTGCGCCGGCGCGGCGGGAGCCAAAATGTCCAGTCCTGCCGCGGGATCGATCGCGGACCCCGCCTCGGCCTCGGCAACGGCAGCGGTAACCGCGGCAGACTCATCATCCACGGTGACAGCGGGCGCAGGTGCAGTCACGACGGGCGCAGGCTCGGGCTCAAACGTCGGCTCCTCGCCCTCCTCGTAATCGAGCGTGCAGGACTCGGGAAGCATTCCGAGCGCACGGATGGCATCCGAACCAAAGCGGATGTTGCCGGCGGCGTTGCGATAGAGCTTGGGCTCGGGCTCGACCGCGGCAGGTTCCTCCGCCGACTCGGCAGCGGGAACCTCGTCATTGAACTCTTCGGCCTGGACAGCCTGATTCTGATCCTCGGGCACGATAGCGCCGATCAGCGTCTCGTCGGCAGATGCACCCTCAAAGCCCTCGATCTGCTCGTCGAAAGCCTCACCCTGTTCGGGCTCGGTCTGAGCGTCGGGAGCAATCGGCTGACCGAATTCGTCCTCGGCGTAGGTAGGCTCTTCATACTCGATGGTGTTGCCGTAGTCGTTTTGCTGCTGGGCCGCGGCATATTCCGCCGCTGCGCGCGCCATTTCCTCGGCACGGCGCTTCTGCTCCCCAAAATAGGTATCGAACGGAACATCGTCGGGAAACTCGTTTTCGCCCTGGAAGGGAGCAACGTTGTCCATAACGCCGAGCATAGCGGCGACAGAAGACTTGTTGCACACCGCGCCGGACGTATAGGGAAGAATGTGGCGGTTAGAGATGATGTTTGCCGCGTTGGCAAGCGCAACGAGGGAAGCGAGGATCGCGACAATCCACAGCAGAACCTTGAGCGCGCCGGGGAGCGGCAGGATGCGCAGGATGGCAACGGCAGCGGGGGCAACCGTGGCAACGGGCAACAGCTTGGCGATGAGCGCACGATACGAAGCATAGGGCTCGCGGGCGAGCAGCTCGGCACGGGGAGAGTCGTAGTGTGCGACAACGACCACCGGGCGGTTGCGCGGAGACGCGAGCGGGCCCGAGGCCTTGTGGTAGGCGATGACATTTTGGCTCACACCCGTCTTGCCCAGGCGCGAAACCACGGGATGCCCTGTGCGCTCGAGCACGTAAAGAACGGCGCCGACAATAGCCAGCAAGGTGCCGACCAAGCCGATACCGCCGCCGATGCCCATCAGCAGGGCGCCGGCAAACGCAAGAATACCAGTAACGGCAAATGCCAACCTACTGGGCGCCGGGGCATTGAACTCCTGAACCTCGGGATCAAAGCCGTGGTTGCGGAAGATCTGAGCGATATCCTCGGCAGCCAAGCGCTCTTCTTCGCTGCATGCCGGCGTAATGCCGGTGTTCTGCAGCAGGTGGTTAATATAGTTCTGGGTGTTCGCCATGTGCGCTCCACATCCATAATCCGACAAATAGGCCCAATGCATGCACATTAGAACCGTATATAGTCGAAAGTATACCCCGAGCGAGCGCAAACGACCGAATTCGGGCCATCTTAACGCCCCGAGCGGACAAGGATATAGCCTAATCTCCATATCGGACTAAAATCATGGCAGCAAACCACCTTCTCATGCGAGGACTCTATGACGGCAAGCGACACGACCGAGACAATTAAAAAGGGGAATTCGGAGCCCAGTTTCGATAAAACGGCTCAGCGCATCCTCAATCTTTTCTTTGTGCTCAATAGCTCCCCCGAACCGCTGACGACCGAGCAGATCGTCTTGGATTCTGACCTGGGATATGGCTCGGGCAATATCGACTCGGATAAGCGCAAGTTTCGGCGCGATCGTGACAAACTGCTCGAGCGTGGCATCTTAATCAAGGAGGTTCGCCCCGCCGGTGCGCAGGAGACCGAGGAAAGCTCGTGGACAATCGACCGCGAGCACACGTTTGCGGCAGGCGGCCTCATCACCGCAGACGACGCCGATATCCTGCTCAACGCCATCGACCAGACACTAGCGGCCGGCTCTTCCACCTTTGCCGCGCCGCTTGCCGACATTCGCTCCAAAATTGCCTACCTCACCGGCATGTCTGCGGTGGACGAAGCACCGATCCGCCGCTCTCCCACCGTCGATGCGGTATGGAGCGCCTTTGCCGAGCGATGCGCGCTGCGATTTTTATATCAGAACGGACGCGGCGAGCAGAAAGAACGTACCGTCTGCGTCTACGGCATGTTCGAGCGCGAGGGCGTGGCGTACTTCTGCGGCCTCGACAACGTCACCGACGACATCAGGACATTCCGCTGCGACCGTATCGTACGCGCTTGGCGTCCTTCGAAGGCCTACGTCATCCCCGCGAACTTCAATCTCAACGACTATCTGTTCTTTGAATTCGATTTTGCCGACCGACCGCCCGTTGCAGCCACGTTCTCGTTCGCCCCTCAGACGCAAATCGATATGATCAACGGCCTCACGCGTGGGCGAGGTGAGCTCGCACACACCGATGCAGGATGGACCTGGACCGTTGACGTGCGCGACCTTGAAGCCGCCGCCTCATTTTGCATGGCCCACGCCATGGACGGCATGAGGCCCGTGGCCCCCAAATCGCTCAAACAGGCGTGGAACCACCTCATTGAAAGGACGGTGCACGAGCATGCCCGTGCGTAAACTCACCAGCGAGCAGAGGCTCTCGCGCGCCATCGACATCATGGAGGCCCTCTACGCCGCCGGCGAGAGCGGCATGACACGAACCGAGATTTGCAGTCGATTTGACATCACGGGGGTGTCGCTCGACGAGATTCTCGAGATCGTCTCGACGCTCGCGGACCGAGAATCGGGCGCGCGCATCATCTGCAAATGCCGCGGCGAGCGTGTGGTCCTCACCGGTGACGCCGGTCGTGTGCTACCGCTGCGCCTGAGTGCCGCCGAGGGCGCTGTGCTCAACCACGAACTTGAATCGTTGGGGATCGATCCCCAGGCGGCAGCTCGGATTCGACATGCCCTTCTACCCGAAGAGCTTGGCTATAACCAGCGCGTCTTTGACACCGTCAACCACGGGTCGCACTGGCAGCAGCTGAGCTGCGCCATTCAGGACGGCGTTCGCTGCCGCATCTCGTATCGCTCGATGGACGATGCACGGCCACGCGATCGTCTGGTCGACCCCTTGCGCATTACGGCAAACGGCGACCAAACATACCTGATTGCCTGGGACATCGCGGTCGATGAGCAGCGCACCTATCGCATGGATAAAATCGAGGGACTCGCCTTGACGGAAGACTCCGTCGTGCCTCACGCACCGGACGTCGCATCCCTCCACGATTCCCTTGCCCGGACGCAGCGCAGCGCAAAGCTCCTGATGCCATTCGATATGGCGGAACATCTGGACTGGGCCGGCATCACCCTAATCGAGCGCAGCGGGGCAGACACGGCAACGGTAACCGTGCATTACGGCTCCGAGCGTTGGCTGCTGAGCCAGATAATCGCAGCGGGCGGAGCCATCCGCATCTTGGATGACCCCACCCTGTCAGAGCGTCTGTGCGATATGGCAAAATCCCTCGCCTGTCCGCTTTAGCGGCACCGCTCGTGGCGTGCGCGCCACAGCTGTAGATAGTGCCCGATTTGTGCCGACTCGATGCGCTGATAGGAACTCGTGGGCAGCGACGTTAAGAATTTCTTGCCGTAGCCCTTCGTCACCAGGCGCGGGTCGGCCAAGATGAGTACGCCACAATCGGTCGATGAGCGAATGAGGCGACCGGCTGCCTGCTTGACCTCGAGCACGGCCTCGGGCAGCGAATAGCGCGCCCAAGCGCGGTCTTCGCGCAGATTGCGCTCGCATGAGAGCGGGTCTGTGGGGCTCGAGAACGGCAGCTTGGGGATGATGACGCAGCGCAGCGTCTCGCCGCTGGCATCAAACCCTTCCCAAAAGGCCTTAAGTGCAAAGAGCGACGAGGTCGGTTCGTTGATAAAGCGATCGCGCAAACGACGAGGAGACGAGTTGCGCTGCTGGCAGTTGAGTTCCAGACCCGCACGAGCCATCTTGGGCTCGACGCGAGCGTACAGCTCCTCCATGTCACGCCTGTTGGTGAACAGCGTAAGCACCGAGCCGCCCATGGCAAGATGAGCGTCGACCAGCACACGCTCGAGCGCCGAAAGATAGCCTTCACGGTCGCGCGGATCGGGGATATCGCCCGCAACGACTACAGCCATATTCGAATCGAAGTCGTAGCTCGAATCCAAGTGCAGCGACGATGATGTCGAGGCACCGATGCGATCGAGGCCGACGGCGTGGTTAAAGTGCTCAAAGCTCTTGGAAACCGTCATGGTCGCCGATGCAAAGATAGCCGTGTGGACCTCGGGCAGCCACTCGGTTGCCAAGGCCTCGCCAATATCGATGCGCTCCGCAGTCATCGACTCGCCGCCGGCACGCAGCCTGCGATTGACTTGCAACGAGTACACGTAGTGTTCGTCGGTACCGTCAATGATGAGCTTGAGGTTCTCGGCCAGCTCATGCAGGCGGCGCGAGATATCACCCAGGTCGACAACAACCTCGGGCTTGTCGGCGGCGACGGCTTGCACCAGCGCGTCGACGCTCTTGTCAGCTTGTTCCAATGCGTCGATGGCAGTGTAGGCCGACTGTAAGAAATCATGCCAGTCGTCAGATTCGCGCAGCTCGGGGCCAATCCATAGGTTCGCATTGTCATAGCCCCCGCGGGCACGGCGGCCGGGGCCCATTCCCGGCGGCCAAGCTCGCGAACGCCGTCAAACACGTCGGCGATTGCCATGCTCGCGCGCGCAACCGTCGACGTCGCCTTGGCGGTTAGACCCAAGTAGAGCGTAGAGCCCTCCGAGGTTGCCAAATCGCGGGAAACCTGGCTCAGCGCGCCGGTGCTCGAGCCACCCAGGCGCTCAAACAGAACGCGCGATTCATCCGCCGACACCACGCGCGCCCATTGACGGCGCGCCTCGCGCTCGATGGAATGGGCCTCGTCGATTACCCAATGGCGAATCGGAGGCAAAATCCTGCCCTCGGCCGCAACATTGCGGAACAGCAGGGAATGGTTGGTGACCACCACATCGGCATGCGCCGCGCGACGGCGGGCGCCGTGGACCAGGCATTTATCGGGGAAAAACGGGCATAGACGACGGGCGCACTCGCGCGACGCCGTCGTAAAGTCGGGACGGTTGACGCTGCGCCAGCGAATGCCGAGCGAGTCGAGGTCGCCATCGGCTGATTGGCAGACGGACGCCATAATGACCGCGACCGCCGTGAGCGTGTCCGCCGGATCGCGCTTGGTGGTAATCTCGACCTGGCCTCGGCTCATGCGCTCAAGCTTGCGCAGGCACGGATAGTGGTCATAGCCCTTGAGAGCGCAAAATGACAGACCACCGTCCAGTTGCTCGGCAAGTTTTGGCAGCTCATGGTACATGAGCTGGTCTGCAAGATTGTTCGATTTGGTCGCAATACCAACCGTGATGTTGTTACGGCGTGCCGCCTCGGCAAAAGGCACCAGATAGGCCATCGATTTGCCGACGCCTGTGCCCGCCTCAATTACACGATGAGTGCCCGTGACCAGCGCATCGCGGACCTCGAGCGCCATCGCGATCTGCTCATCACGCGGCTCGTAAGTGGGATACATGCGATTGACCAGGCCACCTGGCGCATAGTCTGCCTCAATCTCCTCACGACTCGGCATCTTGAGGACCGGCAGTTCGTCGGCGTCCACCCGATCGTCGGCGCGATCGGCCTTGAGAACGTCAGTACGAGCGGCGCTGAGAGAGAAGATAGAACCAGGGTTCTGCCCTGCCAAGAATGAGAAGATAGGACGATAGGACCAAGGCACATCCGGATGCATGTCGGCTAGGCGCGCCATGAGGCCCTGGGGCAAGTCGGTGAGCGCCACGAGCAACACGCGCCATACGCCACACAGGGCGTCGACGTCGGCATTGGCACGGTGTGATACCGAGTCACAGCCAAACAGATCGGCCATAAAAGACAGCTTGTGCGAGGCCAGGCGCGGAAGCGCGATGCGCGACAGCGCCAGCGAATCGATCCAAATATCGCTCACGTTGACGCCGCCTTTGACCGACTCGATAAACGAGCGGTCGAACGTGGCGTTATGTGCGATCACCGGGCAACCACCGACAAAATCGGCGAGAGCGGCGACGGCCTCAACGGCCGACGGGGCGTCTGCCACATCGGCATTTGTAATGCTCGTGAGCTCGGTAATCTCGGCGGGAATCAGCTGCTTGGGATGCACGAAGGTATCGAAGCGGTCGACGATCTCGCGGCCCGAAAGACGGGCCGCCGAGATCTCGATCAGCTCGTTGTCCTGCACCGAAAGACCTGTGGTCTCGGTATCGAGGACAATCACATCTTCCTCGATAAGGCCAAAGGACTGCGTTTTGGCGCGTTCGGCAAGAGTGGCATAGGAGTCGATGACAAACTGCGGCGTTCCTGACGAAACCGCGTCCTCGATTAGCATGCAATGCCCGCTCGACGAAGGCCCATACGGATCAGGCTGTCACAGACCTGCGGGAACGTCATGTCGTCGGTATGGCGGATCTCATCCGGATACAGCGACGTATCGGTCATGCCGGGAATGGTATTGGTCTCGAGGATAACGGGGCCGTCCTCGCTCACGATAAAATCGCTGCGCGAGATGCCCAGGCAACCGAGCGCCTTGTGAGCGGCACAGGCAAGCTCCTGGGCACGAGCGTAGTTCTCGGGTGAAATCTGCGCCGGAATGCGATGGATGTCCGTAGGGTCGACATATTTCACGTCCAGATCGTAGAACTCGCAGTCCTCGGGCTTACGAATCTCGACAATCGGCAGGGCGCGCACGTCATCTTCACCGTATACACCGACGGTGATCTCGGTACCCTCGATGCACTTCTCGACCAGCACTTTGTCGCCGTACTCAAACGCCTTGGCGATTGCCGCGGGCAGCTCGGAGGGCTCATGGACCAGGGAAATGCCATAGCTGGAACCGTTGACGGCCGGCTTCACAAAGCAGCGCTCGCCACAAACCTCGACGATATGATCGATATCGACTTCATCGCCCACCTCGAGCGCAAGGCCGGGGGCAATGGGAATGCCCGCCTTGGCGTACAGGAGCTTAGAGACCTCCTTGTCGGCACCGCAGGCGCTGGCAAGCACGCCCGAGGCCGTGTAGGGGATACCCAGGGTCTCCATGGCGCCCTGCATGGCGCCATCCTCGCCGCCGGCACCGTGCATGGCGATAAACGCCACGTCAAAGCCGCCGGTCGCCATGGTTACCATAAAATCATCAGCGGCCGTGTCGAGCAGCTCCACCGAAGTATAGCCGGCCTCCTTCAAGGCAACCACGACGTTCTTTCCCGAATTGAGCGAGATCTCGCGCTCAGCGGAATGACCGCCCGCCAAGACCGCTACGTGCATGTTCTCTAGGCTTTTACCCGGCATGGGCAGACTCCTCCTCTATAATTTCTGCAGCTGATACCATATTGTAGCGATACCCTCTACGTTTCCCCAAAATCGAAAGGCTTCCATGAATCCCAGGACTAAATCTCAGGACATTCGCGACTTGAGCCAAAACGATATTCGCGAGCTCGTGGCCGAACTTGGCCAACCCGCCTTCCGCGCGAAGCAGCTCATCGAATGGGTCTTCGAGAAGAACGTTTGTTCGTTTGACGATATGACCAACCTTCCCAAGGCTTTCCGCGAGCAGCTTAAAGAGGCTTTTGCCTTTGACACGCCAACTGAACTCACCAAGCAGGTTTCCAAAGATGGCTCTCGCAAGTATCTGCTCGAGTACCACGACGGCATTTCCGTCGAAACTGTCGGCATGCCACGTCGTAACAAGCTTTCCGTCTGCGTTTCCACCCAGGCAGGCTGCGGCATGGGCTGCGCCTTTTGTGCTACCGGTCTCAACGGCCTCAAGCGCTCGCTGACCGCTCAAGAGATCGTCGACCAGGTGCTTCATGTATCTAACGACCTTGGCGAGCGTGCCACGAGCGTTGTCTTCATGGGCCAGGGCGAGCCGTTTGCCAACTACGATGAGGTTCTCAAGGCGCTGCGAATCCTCAACGACCCCGATGGCATTGGTATCGGTGCTCGTCACCTCACCGTCTCCACCAGCGGCGTTATTCCCGGTATTCGCAAATTTGCCGATATCCCCGAGCAGTTCACGCTTGCCGTTTCCCTGCATTCCGCCATTCAGTCGACGCGCAATAAGCTCATGCCCGGTGTTAAGAAGCACACGCTGCTTCGCCTTCACGAGGCGCTTCAACTCTACACCGAGAAGACTGGCCGCCGCCCGACCTATGAGTATGCCATGATCGAAGGCGTTAACGATACGAATCCCGAGATGCAGGCGCTCTGCGACTTCTGCGAGGGAACGTTGTGCCACGTTAACCTGATTCAGCTTAACGACATCGAGGGTAGCCCGCTCAAGCCGTCGCCGATTCATAAGGTTGAGGATCTTCAGCGTCGTCTTGAGTCCCGTGGCATCGAGACCACGATTCGTAACTCCCGTGGTAACGATATTGACGCCGCTTGCGGACAGCTGAAGCAGCGCTTCAAAGTTCAGAAGAACGCATAGGGGAGTCGCATCCCAAAACGTTTCATGTGAAACATCGAACGACCCCGGTTACAGAATATGCAACCGGGGTCGTTTCATTTATTGACCTTAATTTTGAATCAGCTGCTACCTGTCCCATTTTTTACGGCCAAAATAAGGGGTCCTTGTCTCATAAATCAGACAAGGACCCCTCAAAATATGCTGAGTAATTGTTAGGTACCTAATAGCCTACATTTTCCCATTGGTTGCTGACCCAACCTTGATTAATCTTGGGATTCTTCGTTACCTGAGCAGTACGCATGGCAACATCTTCCGTCATAACATCCATTTTCTTTTTGGAAGTATCGACGATATCTTGCGCGCCACGAAGCAAACGACCTCGAAGTTCATCGTCTGTCGCGATCTTATAGCCAGCAAAGGCACCAGCCGCGACAGTCGTCGCCAATGCAATCGCAGTTAAAATCCTATTCCTCATCTTGGCCTCCTTGATCAAACTGAATCATTTCGCCAAGAATACGAGAGAGCTCTTCCTCGTCTTTAAACTCAATCTCAATCTTATTCTTTCCACGCGAGCTCTTCACACGCACGTTGGTATTAAAAACCTGACGAAGCACGCGGGCAGCTTTTTTAAAAGACTGAGGCGTTGCAGGCCTCGGCGTCTTAGGTGTCTCTCCGGCAGAAAACAACGGAGCAAGATTTTCTGTCGCTCTTACGGAAAGGCCCTCTGCAACAACCTTCTCTGCAATTCGAATTCGAGCGTCCTCATAGGGAACTGCAAGAATCGCACGTGCATGACCAGCAGTAAGTTTGCCCTCAAAAATCATCTGCTGAACAACTTCAGGGAGATCGAGAAGGCGCAGCGAGTTTGTAATTGCAGAGCGTGACTTGCTGACCGCCTTCGACAATGCCTCCTGGGTCATACCGCTGGCATCGATAAGCTGGCGATAGCCCTTAGCCTCTTCGACGGGATTCAGATCAGAACGCTGAAGGTTTTCGATCAGAGCAAGAGCCAGCATCTCTTCATCATTAACATCTTTAATGATGACAGGCAGCTCCTCAAGACCAGCAAGCTTTGACGCTTGGTAACGACGCTCACCAGCGATGATCTCATAGCCGTTTCCATGCTTGCGTACCAAAAGCGGCTGCAAGACGCCATGTTCTTGGATTGATTCGCTCAACTCACGAAGTTCAGTTTCGTTAAAGTGAATTCGCGGCTGATTAGGGTTGGGAACGATATCCTCAATAGGTAGTTTTGTTTCAGATGCGGCATTCGAAGCCGATGCAGCCGAACCACCGGTCTCATACTCGGCCTCTGAGACCAAAGCATTGAGTCCACGTCCCAATCCGCCACGTTTCTTTACACTAGGCACGCTTGATCACCTCTTTTGCAAGGTTCATATATGCTTTTGCACCCTTATTTTGAGGTGCATAGGTAATTACCGGTTCTCCAAAAGACGGAGCTTCAGAGATTTTAACCGTACGGGGGATCAACGTCTTAAACGCCTTATCACCAAAGTACGATTGAACCTCCTCAACAACCTGATTCGATAGAGAAGTACGCGAGTCATACATGGTCATAAGCACACCGTAGGTGTCTAAGCTCTTGTTCAGACGAGATTTGACCATCTTCATTGACTCAAGCAGCTTCGTAACGCCCTCGAGTGCGTAATACTCGCACTGGATCGGAATCAAAACGCTATCTGCTGCGGTCAAAGCGTTGATAGTAAGCAGGCCGAGCGAAGGAGGGCAGTCAATGAAAATAAAATCGAACTCGTCCTGAATCGGCTCAAGCAAATCTTTGAGACGGGTTTCACGAGCAATTGCGCTTACGAGTTCAATTTCCGCGCCTGCAAGCTGAATTGTAGCCGGAATTACGAATACCTTTTTGCAATTTGTATCAAGAACAAGCGATTCTGCCGGCACATCATTCAACAATGCATCATAGATGCAGTGATCAAGGTCTTCTTTTTCAATTCCGAATCCACTGGTGCTGTTTCCCTGCGGATCAAAATCGACAATCAGTGTCTTACGACCCTGCTCACCCAGTGCTGCTGCAAGGTTTACAGCCGTCGTTGACTTACCGACGCCGCCTTTTTGATTGATGATTGCAATGATACGCGTGTCTTTTGCGCTCTTAGAACGCTTAACGTCGCGAAATCCCACGGTCCCTCCTGGTGTGTATTAAAGCTGTCAAACGGAGGATGTTTCACGTGAAACATTCCGAATCGATAGCAACCGCCATGTTTCACGTGAAACACTGCAAGTTGTTAGTATCCATTATGTTTCACGTGAAACATCTAGGCAAGCGGATTCTTCTTTGCCACGCCATTTGCACGAGGCAATGAAACGGATGCTAAATGACTCTTCTTAAAAACAATGAACTCCCTGTGACCCAAGCCTTCAGGCAAATCAATTGCGTCATTCAGAAGCAAAGTGAAGCCGCAAATCTTAGCTGCTGACATGCCGGAAGCAAGCTCCTCATCCGAAGGATTGCCCTTGGTTATAACAAATAGCCCTCCATCCTTCAGATACGGAGCGGCATACTCAACAAGAATCGGTAGAGGGGCCAGTGCACGGGCGGTTACAACAGAGAACTGCTTCTTATGGCTTCGAGCATATTCTTCAAGACGATCATGAACCGCATGAGCATGTTTCAATCCAAGAGCATGGACAAAGGAATTAACCGCATCAACCTTCTTGCCAACAGAGTCAATATAAGTAGCTTTACGATGCGTGGTTATGGTTAATGGAATACCAGGGAAGCCCGCACCTGTTCCCATATCGAGCAAAGCTCCCTCAGGAGCCTTCTTGATATAGGGGAGCAAAACAAGTGAGTCGAGGATATGAAGTACTGCAGCATCTTCTACGTTAAGAATACGGGTGAGATTGGTTGTCTTATTTGTTTCTAGAACCAAATCCAAATGCTGAATACATTTCCTCAGCTCAACATCAGTTACGCTCAAGGAATACTCTTTGCAATAGGAAGTTAGACGACTCAACATCTCGTCAACCTGCTGATCAGTAAGTACTAACAACGAAAGCTCCTTTCTGACAAAAATCAGTGTATCGAGAACTTTTGACAAAAAAAGGGGACGTGGAAACCACGTCCCCTTAGCATAAGCTCGAGAAGATTATCGAGCAACAATCACCACATGGCGATCAGGGTCAGAACCCTCAGAATGAGTATCGACGGCATCATTGCCACGAAGTGCAATGTGAACCAGTCGACGCTCGTAGGCATTCATGGGCGGAAGCGAAACACTCTTATGAGTGCGGATGGCACGCTCGGCAGCAGACTGAGCCATGGAGGCAACCTTGTCCTGACGGCGGCTCTTGTATCCCTCGACGTCCACTACAACCGGATACCTAAAGCCAAGCTTGCGGCTCACCAGCAAAGAGAACATAACCTGAAGAGCATCAAGAGTGCGACCATGACGGCCAATGAGAACAGCAAGGTCGGGAGCCGTTATATCCAAAATCAGCTCACCCTCGTCGCCCTCATACTCATCGATAGGAGAGTTGGCGGCATCGAAGTGCGAAAGGATGGAACGCAGGATGGAAATCGCAACATCGGCAATGGTGTCGAGCTCCTCATCGGTCAGCTCTTCACCAGCCTTGTAGCGCTGTGCAATCTCGGGATAATCGCCCGCGACCTGCGGGGCAACCTCCTCAAGCATATCCTCGATGATCTCTTCAGACATAACGTACTCCAAAAGTTAGGTACCTAAATAAGATTGATATCCCACTACTTCTTCTTGTGCGGGCGCGGCTTCTTCTCGCGACGAGTGACCTCAACCTGCAGCGGAGCGTTCTTAAGACGCTCCTCCTCATCGGCCTTCGCCTTGTCGATGACCTTCTGCGTCACAAAAATCTGCTGGATAACCTGCCAAGCAGACGAGACGTCGTAGTACAGCAGAACACCAACGGGAAGGCTCCAGCCCATCCAAAGCATCATGACCGTCATGACAACGGCCATCATACGCATGCTCTGAGCCTGCTGGCCGGTCTGGTTGCGCGACATATAGAGCTGCGGAATCAGGGTCAGGACGGCAAACAGGATCAGGCAAACCAGCGCAGGCAGTGCAACCATAAAGCCATCGGCAAAGGAAGCGCTCGGCGTGGTGGTCAGGTCGGGCAGGATGTTGAAGAACGAGAACGTGCCGTCGTTAAAGTACTGCGGCAGGTTGCGCAGCAATGTAAACAGGGCGAACAGGATAGGCATCTGAATCAGCAGCGGCAGACAGCCAGCCATGGGGTTGAACTTGTTCTCGCTGTAGAACTTCTGCATCTCCTCGGCCTGACGCTGGGGATCGTCGGCATAGCGCTCCTGGATCTCGAGCATCTTGGGCTGCAGCACCTGCATGCGAGCCGTCGACTTGGTCGACTTGAGCATAAGCGGCGTCAGCAGCAGACGGATGATGACCACCAGAATGATGATGGACAGGCCCCAGTCGACCGCAAAGGTCTGGATGAGCTTGAGCAGCTCGAAAAGGATGTTAACGATCCAATCCCACATGTAAGTTTTCCTCCGATAGCGAGTGCCCGCTAGGGCACAGGGTCATAACCGCCGACGTGCAGGGGATTGCAGCGAGCGATGCGCCTCACGGCAAGCCAGCAGCCTCTCAAAACACCGTGCTTCTCAATCGCCTGGATGGCGTATTGCGAGCACGTTGGGTAATAAATGCAGGCGTCAGGCAATAAGGGCGAAATAACCTGTTGATATATGCGAATAGGAGCGATGGCAACACGTCGCAAAACGTGATTGCTCATCGCTCCTCCCCGGCAACGCCGGCGCGCTTCATAAGCGAACGCAACGCCTTGTCCATCTCCTGCGGCGAGGAAACCCTCGTCTTGGGAGTTGCAAACAAGATGATGTCATAACCCGCAACGGGAAATCCGCAGCTGCGGGCGGCCTCGCGCATCACACGCTTAGATCGGTTGCGCACGACGGCACAACCGAGTCGCTTAGCACCAACGAAGGCGACCCTTCCGGAGTCGCCTTCGCCAACCGATTCACATATGGTCATTCGAATCAGAGGGTGATTGAAACGACGCCCCTGACTGAACACATGCTCGAAATCTTGCCGAGACTTAATAGTCTTCATGCGAGATGTGTGTATCGCTGCTAGACAGTGAGACGCTTGCGGCCCTTGGCACGACGACGGGCGAGCACGGCACGACCACCCTTAGTGGCCATACGGGCACGGAAGCCATGGGTCTTGGCACGCTTACGCTTATTAGGCTGATACGTACGCTTCATCTTAAGTTCCTCCTGCTGCATTTCGAGTGTCCGCGGGGACGCGGACGCAGATATAGACACGTGAGCTTGAAGATTGTAGGGAAATCAATGTTCAAATGTCAAGAAATCAAAGGTAAAAGGTTGCGCAGTTCACACGGTTCCCCCATAAGCACAACCGAAATTTGCGCCTCATGGCAACCTTTCACGATATTTCATCGAGTTTTCAACAGGTCATGTTGGCAATGTTGAGAACTTTTCACCCGTTTTCCAAAGTTTTCAACAAGTTTTGAAAAGTTGTCGAAAGATGAGAAACGTTGCACGGTGAGCTACTATTTGTTCGAAACCTTTTGAAAGATTGCGAGCGGCATGTCTGACGACTTTTACACCATGGTCGATTCCGGAGACCCGGCACCCGACAACGAGCACATCACCGGCGTGCGCGAAGAGCGTGCGGAAGGCGAGCAGACGACCACGCAGGCGCCAAAAGCCATGTACGCCGCGCGCATCGCCGTCTATGACGACATGCTGTCGACACCGCGGGTGATCGTCATTGATCCGCAAGATGTCCGCACGTATTTGGAAGAGACGACCAACACCGTCTACCAGTGCATGAAAGAACAAGGTGGCCATATCTCGCTCATGGTCATCCGCGAGATTGTCGAAAACTTTATCCACGCACACTTTGCCGAGCCCATCATCTCGATTCTGGACGGCGGAGACACCATCCGCTTTGCTGACCAAGGACCCGGCATCGACGACAAGGAACGTGCTTTCGACTTTGGCGTTACCAGCGCAAACAGCAAGATGAAGCGCTATATCCGTGGAACCGGAGCAGGGTTTCCCATGGTGCAGGAGTATTTGGAAAACGCCGGCGGTGCCGTATCCATCGAGGACAACATGGGTAGCGGTACCGTGGTTACGGTAAGCCTGAACCCTAAACGAGTGCAGGAAATCGAGCGTGCCGGCGGACGCGGTGCTGCCGTGCGGCCCGAGACGGAGCAGCCCACATATCCCCTGCCGGGAGCTTTTGCGCAGCAGCCCATGGCAACGCAGCAGATGCAGCCCCCCGTGAGGCAGATGCAGCAGCCCGGAATGCTTCCCACACAAGAGCCCCAGGCGACATCGATGTCGATGCCGCCAAACATGCCAGAGGCCGTGCCGCTGGCGGATCAGGATGCAGCAGCAATGCAGCAGGCGGCGGGCGCACCGGGTGGCCAGCAAATGGGCTATCAGCCGTACCAACAGGGATATCCATATCAGCAGATGCCGCCGCTGGGGTACGGCCAGCAGTTCCCGCAGCAGTACCAGCAGGGGTATCAGCAGCCGTACCAGCAGATGCCGCAGCAGCAGTACAACCCCTGGGCCCAGCAGATGCCTCCGCAGCCTTACCAACAGTGGCCTCAAAGTTTTCAACAGCAAATGCCGCCGATGCAGAGTTCTCAACAACCAGCAGCTCAAATGATGTATCCTAATGCAGCAAATCAGTATGCGCAGCCACAACCGGACGTGTTCGTAAGCGATCGCGGCAACGCCGCGCTGGGCTATCTAGCGCAAAATCAAGCGTGCGGTGCAACCGATCTGGCGAGGGCGTTTGGAAACTCGGCCCCCACTTGGTCACGCACGCTCAATGACTTGGCGCAGGCTGGCTTGGTCATCAAGCATGGCCAGAAATACCATCTGACCGAACTCGGCGCCGCTCGCGTGCGAGCTCAGAGCTAAAGAACGGGAGAGACAGTGGACGAGGAAGCAAGCATCATCCTGGGGGACGCCATCGCCTTTTGCCAGCGCGACGGCCAAGATGCACGCCTCATCAACATGCTGGGGCAATCGCGCGCCATAAGCCTGACCGAAGATACGCTCACGATCGAGGCCCCCTCGCGCTTTGCCATCGCGCAGCTCAAAAAGCATCAGCCGACTATTGAGGCTTATCTGGAAGAAATCGCCTTTGCACCGATTGCGCTCGACATCGTGGCGCCGCAAGGCGCCGCGACGGAATCCGCTGTCGCGACGGCGCCCGCCACGGCTCCCGCTGCTTCCCCCACGGGAACCGCCTC
>OBZC01000745.1_pt1 | contig 31508 bp, 26 predicted proteins | sample 1538231 | NCBI WGS metagenome assembly OBZC01 (sample SAMEA2580225, study PRJEB22360) | human gut metagenome | biome: human gut; feature: human-associated habitat; material: faeces | place: Denmark | collected 2008/2010 | reverse complement strand
ACGAACGCAGGGCAGGCGTTGCCGTGGCTACGGGAGGTGCTGCCGCGTCCGTGGCCTTCCGGTCCGTATTGGACGCCTGACTGCTGTCATCGTCGTTACTGGCAGCAGGCTTCTTCGGTGCGATCTCATAACCGCAGATCGTACAGATCTCCGCCCGTTCTGTGGTGGCCGCGCCACCGGATGCATGCTTTTCCGTATTGCTGGTGATTCCACAGACACCACACTTATGCCAGTGTCCGGTCATATCGGACAGATATCCTTCTGCCCAGCTATGATCCGTCTTCGGAAGAACGATCTCTGTCGCTGTTATGCTCTTGCTTCCGTCCGCGGATGCAAAATACAGTCCGCAGACGTCGCAGGTCCAGTATTCGATGCTGCCCTCTGCCTGACAGGTGGGTTCCACCCGGTCGTGGCGGTTCAGCGGGCCGTGACCGGAGTTCCATGTCTTCGATACGGCGGGGCTTGCGTTATAATCATCGGTTTCCGCATAGCGGATCTGTGCAGTCACCTTCTCGTTGTGACCGACTCCGGCGGATTTGGTCTGCCCCCAGTCCGTTCCATCAAAGCTGAACTCCACGTCAGTGCGATCTGTGGTGATCTGCGCCGCCAGATCATTGCCGCTGACGGTAAAGGTCATGTCAAAGGCATCCGGATCCGGGGTATCCTCGCGGTCTGCTCTTTCGGTACGATGTATGGTTATATTCACATAGATGTCTTCATAATTTTGCGACCCCAATACAATTTGAATAGCCGCAGAATGCGTGATATCCTCCATGGTGTTTTCTCCCAATGTGAATATCAGCTTACCTTCCGAATATTCAACCTCGGAATCTGCTGCCAAAATGTTCTCTGAATCCTCTCTCGTTATAACAGTCATTACTGTTTTTCCCAGATCTTCGGGCAACCCCGGTATCTGCACCGCCTTCTCTCCTTTTGCCGCCCAACTGTATTTGAGATCCAAGTCTCGAATCTTCGGAGCAATTGCTTTACTGATTTCCAATCTTACCTGTGCCGTCAGCGTCTGATAGTATTCCGGATGCTCCTTAGGAATAAACGTCGCCGTGTAGATCTCACTGTCACCAACATAAGGAACCTTGTCCCCATCGATCTGCCAGGTTCCGTCGATGATCGCGGTTCCCAGTTTTGCCGTCAGTCCTGCCACTGTGAGTTCACTCAGCTTATTGCCATAGGGTCCACTGGCGCTGCCATCACCCTCTGCCGTAAGTTCTGCCGGATTGATATTCACGGTCAGATCCTTCTTTGTCTGCTCCGGGAAGAAGGAAGAGTTTGTCCCGGTGTAAACGAGGGTGAAAGTGGTCTTGCCCACGGTCTGCGCCTTGTAAGTTGCGGTGCCGTTTTGGATCTGCGCTGCGCTTACCACCGGGGTATCCCCGATCCGGATCTCAAAGCTGCCCTCCGTATCTTCCGCAGAGATGGGCTGTCCGTCTGTCGCAAAGTTTACCAGTGCCTTTGCGTTAAAAGTAATATCTTGTCCATAGGTGGGAGTAGCGTTATCTGTTCTCTCGAACAGCAGACCCGTGGTGTAATTTACACCAACTGCGTTATTCTCCCCAAGAGAAGGATAGTAAGCGATTCCATTCTCTTTGTCGTTGGCTTTCTTCGTCCAGATGGCCGGATCAAAGCCATTGTCTTTGAGTTCTTTGAAAAAGCTGGAAGAGGTCAGTTGCAGGGTAGAATGTCCCAAATCACCGTCATCTTTTACGTTACAAATATCGTTATTGAAATAGCAATTCTCCGAGCCGGGATCACCATTATTTGATATTCCCGCAAGTTCTCCATTCCCTTTGACATTTCCTATGCTGATGCAATAATCAATGGTTCCGCTCTTGCCACAGATTCCTGCCGCAGAATTCTTTCCCTGCACGTCTCCTGCAAAAAAGCACTGGGAAATCTTATTATAGACTCCACTCTGACTACAGATTCCTCCTGCGGTCCCACCTTTTACCGTCCCTATAAAGGAGCAGCCATAAATTTCGCCCTTAAGCAGATACCCACAAATTCCTCCTGCCGCGTTATTCGAAGCAATCACTCCGTTGGCAGCCAAAAGCATTACTTTACCGCTTTCTGCGATCTGACCATTTATGTTACCTATCCCGCCAAACAAGCCCAGACAATTACCTGTCATATTGACATGGCTTATCGTATGTCCGTCTCCACTGAATTTTCCTATGTATGGAGTTTCGGGATTTCCAATAGATCTGAGTTCCACTCCGCTCACATCAATATTGTTTTTTAATACATAGTTTGCGTTACAGTTTGCCGTATCCTGTCCGATGGCTACGAATTCCTCCGCCGTGGTGATCAGGGTATAGATATCCCAGTCGTCGCCATTCGTTGTAACATAGTTGTATACCGGTACGGAAGCAGTCTTCGTCTCTCCGATCTCTGCCACCTTTGTCAGATTGATGTAAGTCCCTCTGGCTGTACCAAATCTACTTCCTGTACCTGTAGCCTTTGCAGTGCTGGTATCGACACTGCCCTCATTCCAGATTGTAGAATCCAAGCCCTCCGGAAGTGCACCGCAAAGCTGCCCTGCCGTTAGTGCTGTTCCAGCGTCAAAGCCTCCGGTAATTGCATCCATATTGTAATAACAATTTGAAATATGCCCCGTACTACTAGTCTCTGTTTTTCCTACAATTCCGCCAAAAGATTCTCCTCCACTGACTTTCCCCAGATTTACACATGCAGTAACCCTCGCAGACGTAGTGGCATCACCAAAGCTGCCAAATATTCCACCACAGGCACTTCGATAAGCTTCACGTATAATCGTTATCTCACCGGTATTCAGGCAATTCTCGGCAATACTACCCATCCCGGCAATACCACCAACTCTCCCTCCCCCTGTTACCTTACTACTATTGTAACATTGCGAGACTTTACCACCCGAATATCCTCCAATCTTACCGCAAATACCGCCAACATCTGTTTCGCCGTTTATTGTATTTCCAATACTCCGACAGTTCTCAATATTTATTTCTTCTGCCCTTCCCACAATTGCTCCAACAAATTTTTCTCCGTGAATATCAGAATTCTTAACTGTAATATTTTTTATGGCACTATAAACATTATGTCTTGTGCATCCTCCAAACAAACCGACACAATCCGATGCACCACTTATTTTCATTCCCGTCACAGTATGGTTATTGCCGTCAAAATTCCCTTTAAAAGGCTTCCTAGCGTTTCCTATTGGTGTCCATTCCTGATTGTTAAGATCAAGATCATTTTTCAGAACAATATATTCTCCATCGTACCAGTTTCCGGCATTCACATTTTTTGCAAAATGCGCAAGCTGTGCCGCTGTCTCGATTTGAAATGGATTATTTTGTGTACCATCTCCCCCGGCAAACCCACTTGCAATCGTACCGTCCCACACATTTGTCTCCGCTCTCGCACTCACCGGCACGGCGATCCACGCCAGTGCCGCCAGTGCCAGCAGGGCCAGCCTCATCTTCATGCTCCATGCTTTTGTACTTTTCTTCATAACCCTCATGCCTTTCTATATCCTGCAAAATTTCAAATATTTCCCAACCCTTTGCAGATGTAAAATCCAATTTTGTTTTTATACTGCCCGTATCATTTATTATACCAAAAAGTCAATAGTAACGTCAATATTTTCCATACGATTCGTCTCATATTTTTATAAAATTTTGTCAAACAAGTGCGCCCACCGCAAAATCGAGCAGGCTGGCTCATCGTAAACACAAAAAAGGAGCCACCGGATCTCTCCGGTCACTCCTCGTTGCCTTCTCTGAAAAATATATCCAGTTTTCCCAGACATTTGATCAATGTCTTCATTTCTTCCTCGTCCAGATCCCGAATGATCGTATGGATCATTTTCCTGTGGAAATCTCTGTGATGGAAAAAAGCTTTTCTCCCCTTCTCTGTCAGGGTCACCAGCACCACACGTTTGTCCTGTGTGCTGCGGTTACGCTCCAGGTAGCCTTTTTTCGAAAGGCCGTTCATATTCGTGGTCAGGGTTCCCACGGTGACGTGGAGTTCCCCCGCGATCCTGGACATGCTCTTGGGTTCCTCGATGCCGATAGCCTCCAGAATGTGTATGTCATTATTTGTAATATCCTTGAATTCTTCTGTTATGACCGCCTTTGCCTCTGCATCCATCACGTTATGGAACAGGTTCACCAACAGTTCATTCAGCACCCGGTTGTTGCTCTTCTCCATAGTGTCCTCTACGATATCTGAAATATCTCTGTCGTATGTCCGAGATTTTTCGAAGCTGCCTTCTCCGACAGATATCCATCGTGTACGGCTCTCCGAATCATTTTCAGTATATCGTCTACCAGGTCATCACGCAAGCCCCAATCGTAAGCCCGGCGCCGAATCCCGCCAGAACGATGCGGTCACCGCGGTGCAGCTTTCCCTGCTTGTGCAGTTCATCCAGAAGCACCGGAATGGAGGCAGAGGACAGATTGCCTACCCTCTCCAGATTTGTAGGAAATTTTTCGCGATCCGCATGAAGGCGTTTCGCCACTGCATCAATAATACGTGCGTTGGCCTGATGCAGTACGAACAGGTCAATATCCGGCACAGCAAGTCCGGCATCCGACAACGCTTCCTCAATGCATTGCGGCACCCGTCTGGTGGCGAACCGGTACACTTCCTGTCCATCCATCTGAATAAAATGCTCTCTGTCGTCCATCGGCTGGTTTTGATCTGTTTTTACCGCCGAAGTCCTTGCATACGGGGTTGTCAGTTCCCTCGCATCGCATTGTAAGACGCCACCGCCGGTACCGTCGGAGTGCAGTGCCCGGCCCAGAATTCCTGCTGCCGGTATCCGTTTCTCCTCCGCCGTCTCCTGCATCCCTTTCTCTGTCTCCGGCAAAGCGTTACTGTATTCCACCGCCCGAGACTCCGTCCTGCATCGCTCCACAACTACCGCCCCGGCGCCGTCTCCGAACAGAATACAGCTGCCCCGGTCCTTCCAATCCACCAGTTTAGACAGTACCTCACTGCCGATGACCAGCGCATTTTCCGCAAGTCCCGTCCGCAGATAGGCATCCGCGGTATTCAGTGCAAACAAAAATCCGGAACAGGCCGCATTCACATCAAAAGCCAGTGCATTCACTGCGCCGATGTCCGCCTGTACCTGGCAGGCACAACAGGGCAGATACTGCTCCGGAGAACAGCTTGCCACCAGGATCAGGTCAATCTCTTCTGCTCTTTTTCCTGCCTGTTCCAGCGCTTTACGGGCTGCTTCTGACGCAAGCGTCACAACTGTCTCCCCCACAGACACATGACGCTCACGGATACCGGTTCTCTCCCGGATCCATTCATCCGAGGTTTCCACCATCTGCTCCAATTCTTTATTTGTAACAATCCTTCCCGGAAGTGCACTTCCGGTTCCGGTGATTCTTATGGTCCTCACGCCATTTCCTCCATGATATCCACTGTTCTTTCTATTTTCTGTGCCCTCCAGGCATTGCTGCCACAGAACAGCAGTCCGTTATCCACATCTCCCGTTGCTGCATTGATCAACGCTCTGGTGATGCAATACGGTGCTGTTTTCGGGTCGCAGGTCTTAATGCAATGTCTGCATCCGGTCATAAACCGCTCCCCGGCCGCCACCTTTTCCAGAAAAGCATTCTGTATAGCTCTGCCCGGCATTCCCACAGGGCTTTTCACAATGACAATGTCTTCTTTCCGTGCGCTAAGATATGCCTGCTTATATGCATCTGCCGCATCACACTCTTCGGTGGTCACGAAACGGGTTCCCATCTGTACCCCTGCAGCCCCGAGGGACAGGCAATGCTCCAGATCTCTCCGGTCATAAATACCCCCTGCTGCAATCAGTGGAATTTCCAGTTCTGCTGCCTGCCGGATCATTGCCGTAAGTTCTCTCTCATAGTTCTCCGGTGTGTAAGCATCCAGTTCTTCCCGCTTAAATCCCAGATGTCCTCCTGCCAACGGTCCCTCTGCCACGAGAAAGTCCGGCTTTCTGTCGTATTTTTTCATCCAGTATTTTGTGACGACCGACAGGGCACGGGTGCTCGACACGATCGGAGCTAGCATCGTCCGGTGGCTTCGCCCGGGCATTCCGCTTTCCGTCTCTGCCACGACTCCGGGTAGATCCAGCGGTAACCCCGCACCGGAGATAATACAGTCGGTACCGGCCAGCACTGCTGCCCTGACATAATCCTCGTAGCGTTGTGTTGCCACCATGATGTTGACACCGACGATACCGCCTCTTGCGATCTGTCTTGCTTGTTCTATTTCTTTTCCGATAGTGCGCAGATTACAGGCGATGGGATCTCTGTCAAAATCCGGCTCCCGGAAACCGATCTGGGCAGTAGAAATGATGCCGATCCCACCGGCAGCTGCCACCGCTCCCGCCAGACCGGACAGGCTGATTCCCACACCCATGCCTCCCTGGATCACGGGAATATCTGCATGTAATTTCCCCAGGATCATTTTTCCGTGCTTCATCCCACATTACCTCTCGTTACCGCTTTAATACTTGCGGAACCTTTCATAACGTTCCTCCGCGATCTGTTCACCGGTCATGCCGGTGTATTTTTGCAGAAATTCCTTGATATGTTCCTTGAGATACCCACCGATGGCTTCCACAGTCCTTTGGTCTGCCCCGCCATATTCCGGTACGATCCGCTCAATAACACCGAGACGTTTCAGGTCCTCAGATGTAATATTCATGACCTCACTGGCTTCTCTGGCACGGTCAGCATCCTTCCATAATATAGAAGCAAAGCCTTCGGGAGACAGAATCGAGTATGTGGCATTTTCCATCATCCATACCTCATTGCCTACCGCCGTAGCCAATGCTCCGCCGCTGCCGCCTTCTCCGATGAGAATGCACAATACCGGCACCTTTAAAGCTGACATCTCCAGCAGATTCCGGGCAATGGCTTCGCCCTGGCCTCTCTCCTCTGCCTCCACGCCACAGAAGGCTCCCGGCGTATTCACAAAGCTGATAATGGGTCGGTTGAATTTCTCCGCCTGCTTCATCAGGCGCAGTGCCTTACGATACCCTTCCGGCATGGGCATGCCGTAATTGCGTCTGGCACACTCCGCAAAATCCTTGCCCTTCACATCTGCCAGCACTGTCACCGGCTGCCCGTCCAGGAATGCCACCGCACCTACCAGTGCTTTATCATCCCCATAATAACGGTCTCCGTGAGCTTCCACTACATAATCGAAAATGTAGGGAATATAGTCGGTCGCTGCCGGTCTGTCCACTCTCCGGACGGTCTTGACCTTTTCCCATGCCGTTCTGGGGAGTGTCAGGAATGACCGTTCCTTCACAATCTCCGTAGGTTCAAAATGGAAGTCAATATTTTTCTTAAAATCTGCATAATTCCCCTCACTGCACCGATGCGTCGTGATCAGGAAATATAAGGTCTTCTTCAGATTCTCCCGGCGGACGATACCGTCCACAAAACCATGCTCCTGTAAAAATTCCGCTGTCTGGAAGCCGTCAGGGAGACGCTGTCCCAAGGTCTGCTTAATGACTCTCGGTCCTGCAAAGCCGATCAAGGCTCCCGGTTCCGCCATGATCACATCTCCCAGCATGGCAAAGCTGGCCGTTACGCCACCTGTGGTGGGATCCGTCAAAATAGTCGCATAGAGAAGTCCTGCTTCTCCATGCCGTTTGATCGCTGCGGAGGTCTTTGCCATCTGCATCAGCGACACAATTCCCTCCTGCATTCTCGCACCGCCGGAACAGCAGAACAAAAATACAGGCAGCCGCAATTCTGTCGCCTTTTCAATTGCCCGGGTGACTTTCTCGCCGACCACATGCCCCATGCTTCCCATCATAAATTTGGATTCGCAGATGCCGATCACAGCCTTTTCCCCGTAGATCTCGCATTCACCTACGGTCACAGCTTCTTTTACGCCGGATTTTTCCCTGGCCTCCGACAGCTTTTCTTCATAGCCCTCATATTTCAGTGGATTGCTCTCTTCTATCTCCTCGAACCAAGGCTGAAAGCTTTTCCGGTCTGCCACCATGCGAATCCGGTTGTGGGTCTTCACCCGGAAATAATAACCACATTCGTAACAGACATATTTATTTTTCGCTGCCCGGTCTCTGTTTATCATTTTCTTACATTTCGGGCATTTGATCTCTGTTTCTATCGTTACATTTCCCATACTTGCACCTCTTATTTTGCGTCACTCTTATCTCTCTGTCCCACTCATAAAAAACTTCCGCAGACTATTTTTATTTTACTGCAAAGGTAAGTTCTGCTTTCGCCGCCAGTTTTCCGTTTACCGTGGCGATCGCTTCCCCGACACCTATCGGTCCCTTGCTGCGGATAATGGTGGTCTCCAGTTCCAAGGTGTCTCCGGGACGCACCATCTGTTTGAATTTTGCCTTGTCAATCCCTGCAAAATAAGCTGTCTTGCCTCGGTTCTCCGGCAGAGACAAAATTGCCACCGCCCCGGTCTGGGCCAGTGCCTCCAGGATCAGTACTCCGGGCATCACCGGATTTCCCGGAAAATGCCCGGCAAAATACGGTTCATTGAAGGTTACGTTTTTGCGTCCCACCGCTCTGACACCAGACTCCAGCTCCTCGATAGTATCGATCAGCAGAAAGGGATGTCTGTGGGGCAGGATCTCCATGATTTCCTGTGTGTTATATACTGACATGATTCCTCCGTTCCGGTTATTCCATGTACTTCTTTAGCAACAGACTCGCATTATGTCCGCCGAAGCCCAACGAATTGGTCAGTGCATAAGGCACCTCTTCTTCGTAGCTGTCCCGACAGTAATTCAGATCCAGTTCCTCCTCCGTCTCACGTAGTCCCACGGTACGATGGATATAGCCTTCCTGAATTTCTTTTACGCAGGTGACAAACTCCACTGCACCTGCTGCTCCTAAAAGATGTCCCACCATGGATTTGGTGGAATTGATCTTCAGGTCATACGCATGTTCTCCAAATGCGAGCTTGATAGCTCTGGTCTCAAACAGGTCATTATGATGAGTGCTGGTTCCGTGTGCATTAATATAAGTAAGTTTCTCCGGCGCCACACCGCCGTCTTTTAAGGCATTCAGCATGGCGGTGGCTGCTCCGCTGCCATCCTCCGCAGGGGATGTAATATGATAAGCATCCGAAGAACAGCCGTAGCCGGTCAGTTCCGCATAGATCTTCGCCCCGCGCCTCTTTGCATGCTCCAGCTCTTCCAGTACCACTACCGCCGAGCCTTCTCCCATAACGAAACCATTGCGGTCTTTATCGAAGGGAATAGAAGCTCTCTGAGGATCTTCACTAAACGACAATGCTGTCAGTGCGGAAAATCCGGCAATGCCGATGGGTGTAATAGAACTTTCCGTTCCTCCGGCTACCATCACGTCTGCATCACCGTACTGGATCGTACGATATGCTTCTCCGATGGAATGTGTACCGGTTGCACAGGCAGTCACAACGTTCAGACTCTTGCCCTTCAGCCCATAGGCAATGCTGACATTACCTGCTGCCATGTTGGAGATCATCAGAGGCACCAGCATGGGTCCTACCCTGCCGGGACCTTTTTCCTTCAGGCGGTCATATTCCCGCTCCATGGCCTGTAAGCTTCCGATGCCGCTTCCCACACTGCAGCCCACCATATACGGATCTTCCTGTTCCATAATAAGACCTGCATCTGCGATCGCCTGTCCGGCAGCCGCCACGGCGAACTGGCAGAACTGCTCCATTCTGCGGGCGGATTTTTTGTCCATATATTGTGTGGGATCAAAATCCTTCACTTCCGCCGCCAGCTTACAACGGTAATCCGCAGTATCAAAATAGGTTATAGGACCGAATCCGGTTTTGCCCTCTTTGATACCACTCCAAAATCCCTCTACGCTGTTGCCGATGGGAGTGATGGCTCCCATGCCTGTTACTACAACTCTTCTATTCTTATCCATACGTGATATACTCCCTCGCATCCTGACTTATTTTCTATCCTGCTGTACCGTTAGCGGACATATTTTCTATTCTGCTTTACTGTTTCGGACCATTTTTACATCGCCATACCGCCGTCCACGCACAGTACCTGGCCGGTGATATAGTCCGAGGCATTTCCTGCCAGGAACAGTACCGCCTGTGCGACATCCTCCGGTCTTCCCATTTTCTTAAGCGGGATCTGTCCGACCGCATTGTCCTGTACCGCCTCCGGCAGCTTGTCTGTCATATCTGTCCGGATAAATCCGGGTGCTACGGCATTCACACAGACATTCCGGGATGCCAGTTCTCTCGCTACACTTTTCGTCAGGCCGATCAGCCCCGCCTTGGATGCGGAATAATTAGCCTGCCCGGCATTCCCGACGATGCCACTGACAGAAGAGATATTGATGATTTTCCCATATCTCTGCTTCATAAAGGTCTTCGTCAGATGCCTGATCATGTGAAATGCGCCCTTTAGATTCGTGTCCAGCACAGCATTGAATTCTTCTTCCGTCATCCGCACGATCAGATTATCCCGCGTGATCCCGGCGTTATTGACAAGGATGTCAACTCTGCCGTATTTCTCTGTTACTGCCTTTACAAAGGCTTCACTCTCTGCAAAATCTGCAACATTGCACTTCGCAGCCTCCGCCATGCCGCCGCAGTTTCGGATGTCCGCCGCCACCGCTTCCGCCGCCTCTGCAGAGCCGTTATAATTAATGATCACCGTGGCTCCTTCTGCTGCCAGTGCCTGTGCAACTGCTTTTCCAATGCCCCGTGATGCCCCTGTGACAATAGCAACTTGTCCTGTCAGGCTTTTCCCTGTCAACATGCCAGTTCCTCCATCACCCGGTCCAGATCCTCCGGTTTCTCGATATTGTATACTTTGACATCTCTGTCAATTTTACGGACGAAGCTTGTGAGTGTCTTCCCCGGGCCGATCTCTATAAAAGTGTCCACGCCATCCGCGATCATGCGCTCTATGCTCTGTGTGAACTGTACGGGACTGGATACCTGTTGTTTCAGCAGTTCCGCAACCTGTGACGCATCTGTCACATAATCCGCTGTTACGTTGGATACATAAGGAATCCAAGGGGTTGACAGCTTGACGCTTTTCAGTTCTTCTGCCAATTGTTCTCCTGCATTTTTTAACAGGGCTGAGTGGAACGGTCCGCTGACCTTTAAGGGGATACAGCGTTTTGCACCTGTTTCTTTCAGCGCTTCTGATGCCGCCTCTACTGCATCTGCCTCTCCGGTGATCACGATCTGTCCCGGGCAGTTATAATTTGCCACGGAGACGACTTTGCCGGTTTCTTTTGCTGTCTGTTCGCAGATTGCTGCCACAGCATCTCCGTCCAGCCCTAATACTGCTGTCATGGCTCCACCTTCCGGATAGGCCTCCTGCATATAGATACCACGCATCCTTATGATCCGGAATAGGTCCGGCAATTCCATCACACCAGCGGCAGCCAGCGCCCCATATTCTCCCAGGCTTAAGCCTGCTGCCATCTCTGCTTTCAGTCCTTTTGCCTCCAATACTTTCAGAATAGCCACTTCCATGGTCAGCATGGCGATCTGCGTATATTCCGTAATGTTGATATAAGGATTTTCTTCAAAGGTCAGCTGCTCCATAGAGTACGGATGTCCGCTATCCGCCTGCTTTTCCCGCTTATCCTGCCAGTACAGATTCTGAAGTACCTTGTCCGCCAGCTTCCATACCGCCTGTGCTTCCGGGTAAGTATCATGGAATTCTTTTCCCATTCCTATGTACTGAGATCCCTGTCCAGGGAATAAATATGCAATCTTGCTCATTTTGTCATCTCCTATTACTATGTGATGCTATTGTTCTCCTAGGTTACAGCACATTTTTTATAATGCACCGTTTTCCATATAACTACGCTGCCTGTCGCTGTTCGAAATCTGTTGTCAGCGGTTACCTGTCGCTATATTTTATTTATGCTGTCCTTGTGCCGCTATGCACTCCTGAGCCTGCTGCACTGTTTCTTCAATAATCTCACGGCAGGTCTGTTCTCTGCGGATCAGTCCTGCGATCTGTCCCGCCATCAGGGTTCCGTTTACGGTATCTCCGTCCTGCACTGCCTTCCTAAGAGATCCCAACGTCAGCTTTTCCAGTTCCATGAAGTCTGCATTTTCCTTTTCCAGCTTCAGATACTCTCTGGTCATCTGGTTGCGCAGGGAACGCACCGGATGTCCGGTAGACATTCCCGTGACCACGGAATCGATATCCTTTGCCTTGATGATCTGATTCTTATAATTTTCATGGACGATGGATTCCTTTGATGCGACGAACCGGGTGCCCATCTGGATACCTTCCGCTCCCAGCATAAAAGCCGCCGCCATTCCTCTGCCATCGGCGATACCTCCGGCTGCGATCACCGGGATAGACACCGCATCCACCACCTGCGGCACCAGTGCCATGGTTGTGGTAGAACCGATATGTCCGCCACTCTCCATGCCTTCCGCCACCACAGCGTCCGCTCCGGCACGCTCCATCATCTTCGCCATAGCCACACTGGCTACCACCGGGATGACCTTCACTCCGGCATTCTTCCACAGTTCCATGAATTTTCCCGGGTTTCCAGCACCAGTCGTTACCACTTTTACTCCTTCTTCCACGACAATCTTCGCTACTTCCTCTGCGTTGGGATTGAGCAGCATGATATTCACGCCGAAGGGCTTGTCGGTCAGCTCTTTACATTTACGGATTTCCTCCCGGACGACCTCCGGCGGAGCGGAAGCGGCACCGATGATGCCTAAGCCTCCGGCATTCGATACCGCTGCCGCCAGCTTATGTTCCGCCACCCATGCCATGCCGCCCTGGAAAATAGGATATTCGATTTGTAGAAGTTCCGTGATCTTTGTTCTCATTGTCTTTCTGATCCTTCTCGTCGTTCTGCGTTATATTACATATTCTGATGATACCAGGGTCAAAAGGTCTAAGCCCACATGAGGGCAGATATGCAGTCCTTACGCCTGCTCCTGAATATATCTGATAACATCACCTACTGTTGCCATATTTTCCAATTCCTCGGAAGGAATGGACACACCATATTCCTCTTCAAATGCCATTACCAGTTCAAACAGATCCAGGGAGTCCACTTCCAGATCCTCCTTGAAACGGGTCGCCTCCGTGATCTCTACATTCTCCTGGTTTAACTGTTCTCTGATGATAGCTGCTACTTTCTCTAACATGTTTTTACTCTCCTTATGCATTCTTTTTTAATATTCTGTCTTTGCCGCTTTGTTCTCTTCGGCACAATTGCTTTGGCTTCGCTATATCGTACAGCATTGCCCTGCGAATACTTTGATTATCAAAGTATTTATTTGCAATATACTACTTAGATGTTGTTCTGTCAACATCTTTTTTTATAACTACCGCTTTCACCCTTATTATCACGTAGGCAGTAACAATCTCATTACAAAAGGTTTTTTCGTTTCTCCCCTTGCCAAACCGGCATTTTTCAGATAAAATAATTTACGTTGTAATCTTTTGGAGACGTATCGAAGTGGTCATAACGGGGCGCACTCGAAATGCGTTAGCCCTTCTCGGGCACGTGGGTTCAAATCCCACCGTCTCCGCGCATAAAAAGCCGATAATCTGTGAAAACAGACTATCGGCTTTTCGTTTTAGAAAAATGTGCAAAATATGTGTTTATTTTCCAGAAAAATGTGTTACGTCTCCCGCAGGATCTGCATGATCGTATCATAATGCTCCGGATCATGCGGGAAGGTACAGCCCGAGCAATCCTTGATCCGCCTGCCGTTTTTCTCGAAATACCGGGGATTCCCGGGACAGTGCTCCAGGCGGTACAGGGGGCAGTAGCAGAACAGGCAGTTGAACTCCGTAAGTCCCTTGTGGCAGGGGAAATATTTACAATCTTTATTTTCAAAAAAGCGATAAGAATTTTCCATTTTTAATACCCACATCCTTCCATAACCTGCAAGGTTTACGCCAAAGCGCAAACTTGCGTGTGAAACATAGAGCTTCTTCACAAAAGAGCCTTTGTTCTGAGTGATTAGAAGTTCTTTTCACACTTCACACTACACTTCTTCCGCCATGCACATTCCATGGGCTATATTTTGTTCTTCCAGCTGCTCTTCCAACCGGTTCAGGGCATCATCCTCATCTTCTGCAAATATAACCGCCTGATAGACCTCCTCCGGACCTTCCGGAGCCAGCGCCGTCACCTCATACATCTGCATGATTATTACCTCTTTCTCTTCCGATACAATTACGCCAAAATATTGCATCGTTCTTCTATCAACTTCTCGAACTGTTCTTTTATCTCTTCCGGCAGCATAGATTCCCTGTTCATTTTTTGATAAACTTCTTTCATGGATACCAGTTTTCCTATCATCTTTTCTGCAGAATTATGTGCTATACCGCATTTTTCCGCAAAAATATAGAAATCCTTTTTTCTGAGGTTCATCTTCTTCCCATTGAGAGTTAACGCAAGTTCCTCTTCATCCTCAGGCATGATCAGATTCACCGGAAGCATATCATACGCTGGTGAAAGCGCATACTCTCCGCTTCCCTCCTGCATCTCCAACAGGGAAAAATTTTTCAAATGCATATCGGAATTTCCAATCAGGAATGAAAACACGATTCGTAAAAACAGTTCTGTTCTGTCCAGTCCCACCCTTGTTGAATATCGTTCTACGATCTTTTCACATCTTTCATAAGAGCCTCTGTACTTGTCTTCGGTCAGCCTCAGATCCAACTGGCAGAAATCTTCCATTGCCAGCATCCTGACACTGTCCTTTTGAAACACTCTGTCAATCCTTTTCGTGATATAAGCAAATCCATCCTTTAGCTGCAACAGCGCATGTGGTACCGTAACAATCCCGGACGCATCTGCCATGCACATTACCAGTTGTTCCGCCTCCGGCAACGCTCTGAATTCCGGAACCTGCGGTTTCAAAATATATCCCGTCGGATAGTTTACCAAAGTCAGCCTCGTTTTCTTCTTATCCGAGAACAGTTGCAATGACATTTTCCGCTGCACTCCGGGAACTGTATATCCACGGTTTACCGTTTCATTTTCCAGTTCTTTCAATTTTTCTTCATCCAGATCCAACTCCGGTATCCTGTCGCTTCCGAAAAAATGTCTGACACAGCTTTTATGCCATCCCCGCTTCTCATCTTCTACCGTCTGCAGTTTTTTCCAGCAGCACAGACAATTCATTCCTTCTTCTCCCTTATACTGACATTGCCGATCGCGTCCCGGCAGGCTACCGCCAACAGTCCAAAACGATCTTTCACATCAATCTTCCAGTTTCTGCTTACCACGCCCAGAAGCCATCCCTCCGGAATCAGACCGTCAAAAAAAGAAAACAATGTTTTCGACTGGTATGGTTCCTGTCGGATCGGCATTGTAAGAGATACCGCACTGGCATCTTCTCTTTTTCTGTATTCTTCATCATAGGAAAAAAGATAGCCTTCATCTGTCTCGGAAAGTTCTCCGGCATACACATTCCGGATATATACCTGAACACTTCTGAATATCTCCATAATATTCTTACCCTCTTTCCTTTCTGCCCGGCACAGCTTCCATGTCGAACATCGCCAATGCGATATTTACTTTATCCATCCGCACAGTCTCTTTCCCCTGTTCCAGATCTCTGACAAAGCGAAGTCCCAATCCCGAACGCATTGCAAAATCTTCCTGTGTCAGTCCGGCTGCTTTTCTATTTTCTTTTATAAATTCTGCAATCTTATTCATTATAATATCCATCCTAATTATCACCAATTATATACCCGTTCGGGTATATTTTCAAGTTATTTCGTTGTTTTTATACCCGATAAGGTATATTTTATCCATTTCTTTTTTTAATTATACCTCATCGGGTGTAATTTATTTTTTTGCAAGCGAAAAGCGCCACTCCGGGGAAGAGTGCCGCTTTTCAGGAGAGATTTATGTATTGAATGTTGCTGGCGAAATATTAACCCTTGACACTTCCCATTGCCACGCCCTGGACAATGAACTTGGAAAGGATCAGGTATACCACGATAACGGGGAAGATGGAGAATGCGATGGTCACATACACCTGACCCATATCGAACTTCAGGAAGTCTGCGGAACGCAGCTGGGCGATCAGGATAGGTAATGTCTTCATCTTGTCGTTATGCAGGATCAGTGCCGGTGTGAAGTAATTGTTCCAGCTGCTTACAAATGTGAAGATCGCCTGTACTGCGATGGCGGGCTTCATCAGAGGAAGCACGATGGTATTGAAAGTACGGAACTCACCGGAACCGTCGATTCTCGCTGCCTCTACCAGAGACAGGGGCAATGCGCTCTCCATGTACTGCTTCATATAGAAGAAAGTGACCGGAGCAGCGATTGCAGGAACGATCAAAGGAATAAAGTTATCTTCCAGTTTCATGTCAGATACTAACTGCAGGAAACCAAGTGCGGTAACCTGTGTAGGGATCGTCATGACTGCCATGATGAACGTGAACATAAACTTTTTGATCTTAAAATCATATACATGAATCGCATAAGCGGTCATAGTTGAGAAGTAGGTACAGAGTGCTGCGCTGCACAATGCTACGAACAAGCTGTTGAACATGCCTCTTACGATGGGTAATGTTCCTGCCATAACTCCCTGCCAGTTTTTCAGCAGGTACGTGCTGGGAATCGGGGTAAAACCTTTGGTCAGTTCTCCGTGGGATCTGGTTGCGTTTACAAACAGCACATAGAACCAAAACAGACACAGGAAGCTTACCAGTATCAATACTACATATGCAAGAATTCTTCTGGCATGGATACCCATACCTTTTTTTGTTTCGTTTGTTTCGATACTTAACATGTCTGCCACCTCCTATCAATCTTTCTTGTTGGAGAACTTGAATACAACGAGACTCAGAAGACCTGTGATAATAAACAGGATCACGGAGAGTGCACCGCCCATACCATAGTTCTTACTGAACAGATGCTTGTTCAGATACATGATCAGAGTCATGGTAGATCTCATAGGATCACCGGTACCATTGGTCAGGATCTGAGGTACATCAAACATCTGTAAGCCACCGATCAGGGATGTGATCATTACGTAGATCAGGATCGGTCGAAGCAGAGGTAATGTAATCTTAAAGAATACCTGTGTAGAAGTGGCACCGTCTACTTCTGCTGCCTCGAAAAGGGATGTATCAATACCCATCATACCAGCCATCAGAAGGATGGTGGTATTACCGAACCACATCAGGAAGTTCATAAATGCTACCAGGGATCTGGTACTCCATTCGTTGGAGAGGAACTTATAGGGTTCGCTGATCCATCCAAACTGCATCAGGATCTCATTGATCGGTCCGCCCTCAGAGAACAATGTGAAGAACAACATTGCAAATGCTGCTGCCATGATCAGGTTCGGCAGATAGATCACTGTCTTAAAAAATCTCTGTCCTTTTAATCTGAGGCTGGGATCCGAGAACCATGCGCCCAGTACCAGAGATACAATGATCTGCGGAATAAATCCCATGATCCACATGATCAATGTGTTCTCGGTATAAATCCAGATATCCGGATTTTTGAAAATTGTAATAAAGTTCTGTAATCCGACAAAGTTGGGACCGATCTGTGTCAGTCCGGAACGATAGTTCTCAAAAAAGCTGTAATAGAATGTTCTGAAAAGTGGAACTAACTGGAATATCAGATATACTACAATGAAAGGAATCAGGAAAATATAACCCCATTTATTGTAGCTTACCACCTTTCCGCGTTTTACCTTTGCCATAAATCATTCCTCCCTTTAGTTGCCATGCATACCTTCTGCATAGATTGTCGTGCCATAATTTCCGATAAGGCTCGCAGCAGATCTCTTACTTGCATTTTTTACTTATAAAAAAGCTTCTGCCAGCCTTCTCTTTTTCTTATTTTTCTTGCTTTTTCCATTTTTTTGAGAGAAAAACCGTACCCACCTGACCAACCAGGCAGGTACGGCTCTCAATTACTTATTTTCAGCCAACTGCTTATCTAATTCAGATTAGTGAGTAAGCTCAGGATACTTCTCTTCTACAGCCTTGTAGAACAGATCCAGCGCACCATCCAGATCAGTCTTGCCTTCGAAGTAGTTCTTCATAGCATTCTGGAAGCTCTCGTTACATCCCTGATCGTAAGCGGACAGATTGCTCAGATCGATCTTCTCAGCACCTGCGCAGTACATAGCCAGAGGGTTCTGACCGCCCAGTACTTTGCTGGAGTAAGAGGTATCTGCTGCCATAGCTTCCATTGCAGGTACGTTGTTTACGAAATCATTATCATCTTTAACGATGTCGGTCATGATATCGGTATCGGTGGTCATCTTCAGGATGATGTCCTTAACAAGGCTCGCATTGTCAGTGCCCTGTGCTGCACATACCCAAGTACCGCCCCAGAAGAAGCCCTGAGGTCCTTCGGTAGCGCCCCACTTACCGGCGTTAGCGATAGATCCGTCAGTATCTGCTGCCATAGAGAAGTCTACGAACCAAGCGGGTCCAAAGTAGCAGAATACCTTACCATCGGGATAGAAGCCTTTGCTCCAGTCATCAGACCACAGATCATAAGTATTGGTTTCCTTAGCGTCAACCATCTTCTTGGAGTCCTCAACCCACTTCATGATGTTGTCATCTACTACGATCTTGCCATCCTGTACCCACTTACCGGATACGTTGTTGGAGTATACACGATAGGTATCGTTAGCAGAAGAAGTCATGAAGTAACCGGCTTTCTTCATAGTCTCAGCGGTTGCGGTAAAGGTATCCCAGTCAGCTACTGCCTTCTGAACCTCTGCAGGATCATCAGATCCAAGTACTTCCTTAGCTACGTCACGGCTGTAGATCAGGACACCGGGGCAACCCTGCCATGAAACGCCCTTCAGAACGCCCTTGGAATCTGTAACGATATCCTTGGTGTACTGATACTGATTAGCCAGATCTGCATCGGTGATACCCAGATCAGCGATAGGCATGGTGTAATCGGTATCTACGTATTTCAGAGCGTAGTCAGCCTCGATCAGGAACATATCGATCTTGTCATCAGTTGCTGCGTCAGCCTGCTTTAACAGGTTGGCATCCAGATTGTTCTGGTAAGCGTTGTCATTACTGGGGGTAATGTTCCACTTAACAGTTACATCACCGATCTTACCGGTGGTACCGTCAACCTCTTCATATCCCGGATAGTGGGCGATCAGACGGCTCTTGAACTCTTCGTTCCAAGCGTAGATGTTGAGGACTTTTCCTTCCTCAGCTGCAGGCTCAGCTGCTACCTCGGTAGAAGCTGCTGCTTCGGTGGATGCTGCGGGTGCTGCCTCACTAGAAGCTGCTGCAGGAGCATCGTTGCTGTTGCCACAGCCTACCAGCATGCTGGCAAGCATAGCGGTTGTAAGTAAAGCACTAAGTACTTTTTTCTTCATGTTTGTTTCCTCCCATTTTTTGTTGAATGTTTGTTGTAAGTGCTTGTTGCATTTATCTTCATATGGTTGCGGTTGCGGCGCTTCCATATAAATGCCTGATTATTTGTCTGTCGGAATCTGTGCTACCGACTTGCCTTCCACTACCTTACCGGGTACTATGACCTGTTCGATAATGGTGGTCTTAGGTCTCTCTATGAGGCTGATCAATTCTCTGGCTGCGAGACAGCCTATCTGTTCGGTATCCTGTTGGACTGTGGTCAGCCTGGGCTCCAGCTGTCTTGCGGACTGAATCCCATCATATCCTGCCACCGAGATATCTTCGGGAATCTGTAACCCCCTCTCCCTGATAGCATTGATGCCTCCGAAAGAAGCGAAGTCATCCGGATAAATGATACATGTCGGCGGATCCGGAAGATCCAGTAATTCGTTAGTCACACGATAGGTCGTGGCAGTATCTCTGTAAGCTGCTTCTCTGATGTACTCATCGGGAATCTGTAATCCCAGCCGTTCTGCCGTCCGGTAGAAGCTGGATAACCGTCCCGAGGTAACTGCTGACATTGCGCCGTGGATATAGGCAATTTTCCTATGTCCTCTACTATATATGTATTCCAGCAGTTCTTTCATACCTGTCACATTGTCCGACATGATCGCGATACGATTATTAAACAGGTAGTCGATGGTGACCACCGGGATGGAACTCTGTACTAATTCGATGACTTCCGGATCTGCGAAATCAATACAAGCGAGCACCACTCCATCAAAGCCTCTGTACCTGCTGTGTTCCAGGTAGGACATCCGATCCGGACGGTTCTTGCAGCTGTTAATAAATGTAATGTCGTAACCGCTCTTCTCAGCCGTCCTCTTGAAGCTGTCCAGTACACTGGAAAAGTAATCATGAGTCAGACCGCTTTGTGCTTCATCTACGAAGAGGACTCCTATTCCGTAGGTTCTGTTCGTCTTCAGCGCCCTGGCGGAAAGGTTCGGGGAATATCCCATCTCCTTGGCTACCCGTCTGATATTTGCTTTGGTTTCTTCTCCAATGTCCTTGTGGTCGTTCAGTGCCTTACTGACAGTTGCAACGGAGACTCCACAAATCTTGGAAATGTCTTTCAATGATGCCATAGCGTTCTCCTGTTTCATGTCTTCGTCATTTCATCCGACCTGTTTTGTAACTTAATCGTTTTCGTAGTTTTAATATATACCACCTTTGAGCATTTTGCAATACTTTTTTGCAGTTTTTTTCTAAAAAGTATTCACTTTGTCTATAATTAACAATTTCAAATAAGTATTTTTGTACATTTGGCTTGTGCAGCAATTGGGTTTCTTCTATATAATGGCAAAGTATGCGATAACGTTTGCTACTATTTTGTTTCGTAAATCTGCTTTTTTCAAGATCCGTTTTGTTTTGTATCTTCTGTCCATGTTTTTCTTGCGTATTTGTATATATTGCGCATTTTACAGGCTTTTTCAATATTCGTATTGCATTTTCAGCACTGCTTCTGTATAATACAAATCAGAATTCCGGATTACTTAATCGTTTACTTAACATTAAGCAGTCCGCAGCGAAAAAGCAAACACTCAACATACAACAACATGAAAGAAGGAGATTTTCTTATGAAGTATGGTTATTTTGATGATGTGCATCAAGAATATGTCATCACTACTCCCAAGACTCCGCTTCCCTGGATCAACTACCTGGGCTGCAACGAGTTTTTCAGTCTGATATCCAACACCTGCGGCGGTTATACGTTCTATAAGGATGCAAAGCTGCTGCGTCTGACCCGTTATCGTTACAATAATGTACCGGCAGACATCAACGGCAAATATCTGTATATTAAGGATGGAGATACCGTATGGAATCCCGGCTGGCAACCTACGAAGACTGAGCTGGATTCTTACGAGTGCCGTCACGGTATCGGTTACAGCCGTTTCACCTCTTCCAAGAACGGTGTTAAGGCTTCCGTGCTCTCCTTCGTTCCTCTGAATGATAACTGTGAGATCTCTCAGCTGACTCTGACCAACGGAAGCTCCGAGGACAAGAAGCTGTCCGTATTCTCTTATGTAGAATGGTGTCTGTGGAATGCTGACGATGATATGAAGAACTTCCAGCGTAACTTAAGTACCGGCGAGGTAGAAGTACAGGATTCCACTATTTACCATAAGACCGAGTACCGCGAACGCCGTAATCATTACGCAATCTATTCTGTAAACACGAAGATTGACGGTTTCGATACCAGCAGAGATGCTTTTCTGGGCGCATACAGAGGTGCGGATTCTCCCGAAGCGATTGAGAACGGCAAGTGCACGAATTCCATGGCAAGTGGCTGGTCTCCCATTGCTTCTCATCAGATCAATGTAGATCTGGCAGCCGGTGAGAGTAAGACTTTCATCTTCGTACTGGGTTATATCGAGAATCCCGAAGACGAGAAGTGGGAGTCCTATGGCGTGATCAACAAGACCCGCGCGAAAGAAATGCTGGCAAAATACCAGACCGACGCCCAGGTAGAAGAAGCTTTCGCAGCGCTGCAGGCTTACTGGAAACAGTTACTTGCCCGTTACACGGTAGCTTCTGCTGACGAAAAAGTAAACCGTATGGTCAACACCTGGAACCAGTATCAGTGCATGGTAACCTTCAACATGTCCCGTTCCGCTTCTTATTATGAGTCCGGAATCGGTCGTGGTATGGGCTTCCGTGATTCCTGCCAGGATCTGCTCGGCTTCGTACATCTGATCCCGGATCGCGCAAGAGAGCGTATCATCGATATCGCTTCCACCCAGTTCCAGGACGGCAGTGCTTACCATCAGTACCAGCCTCTGACCAAGAAGGGCAACTCCGATATCGGCAGCGGCTTCAATGATGATCCTCTGTGGCTCATTGCAGGTACCAGTGCTTATGTAAGAGAAACCGGTGATACCTCCATCCTGACCCAGATGGTTCCTTTTGACAACGATATGAGCGTGGCTGCTCCTCTGATGGATCACTTAAAGCGCTCCTTAGACTATATCATCAACCACAAAGGTCCTCACGATCTGCCTCTGATCGGCCGCGCTGACTGGAATGACTGTCTGAACCTGAACTGCTTCTCCGCTCATCCCGGAGAATCCTTCCAGACCTTCGGTCCCAGCGAGGGACCTGTGGCAGAATCCGTATTCATTGCCGGTATGTTCGTAAAATACGGTGAAGAATATGCTCAGCTGTGTGAGCTGATGGGCGATGCCAATGAAGCTGCCCGCGCACGCAAGGAAGTACAGGCAATGTACGATGCGATCCTGAAGGATGGCTGGGACGGCGACTGGTTCGTTCGTGCTTACGATGCTTACAGTCACAAAGTAGGTTCCAAGGAATGCCGCGAAGGTCAGATCTACATCGAGCCTCAGGGCTTCTGTGTACTCGCCGGTGTCGGTGTGAAGGAAGGGCTTGCCGAGAAGGCACTGAATTCCGTAAAAGAAAGACTGGATACCAAGTACGGTGTCATGATCTTGCAGCCTGCATACACGGAGTATCACCTCGAACTTGGTGAAGTATCCTCTTATCCCCCCGGATACAAGGAGAATGCCGGTATCTTCTGCCACAACAATCCCTGGGTATCCATCGCAGAGACAGTTCTCGGCAGAGGTGACAGAGCTTTCGAGATCTACCGCAAGACCTGTCCCGCATACATCGAGGATATCAGCGAGATCCATCGTACCGAGCCTTATGTATACTCCCAGATGGTAGCCGGTAAGGATGCAAAATTCCACGGCGAAGCGAAAAACAGCTGGCTGACCGGTACCGCAGCATGGACTTTCGTAAATATCTCTCAGTACATCCTGGGTGTATATCCTACCCATCAGGGATTATCCGTAGATCCTTGTATTCCTAAGGGCTTCGGCGATTTCTCCGTCACCCGTAAGTTCCGTGAGGGCACCTATCACATTCAGGTGAAGAACCCTCAGAACGTGGAGAAGGGTGTGGTATCCATGACCGTTGACGGCAAGACTGTTGACGGACACATCATCCCTTACGAAAAGGGTAAAGAAGAGTACAACGTAGTCATCACCATGGGTTAATAACTTAGCTTAAATTGATTTCTATCCTCCTTAAAAACCCCGGCAGTTGTTGTAACTGCCGGGGTTTTGCATTGGATATTTGTAGTTTTCGTTGCAGCATCTACACCATAAGGACAAGCAGGCCGTAAGCAGACGTCGGTACTTATTGACCGTATCGGGGTCAATTATGTACCGCTACGTTCTGCGCCAGAGCGAGAGCGTGCCTGCGGTTCTTATGGTGCCGATGTTGTAGATATTTTTGCAGATTCCCGGCGGGACTCGATCACATGCCGGATGGCTGCCACCGGGTGGACGAAAAGCATCCGAGGGCCGGAGAAGTGCATGACGACGCGGATGCGTTCCCGCATGTCGGGCTTGTAGCAGTGGACCCTGCAGTTGGAGCAGAAGGTTTTGGTCTCCATGAAGGGGCATTTGTCACTACGCATACGGGCGTAGGCTTCCAGGTCGGCGCATTCCGGACAGAGGTCTGTCTTCCCAAGTCCGGTTGTTTTCCGTATGGATTTATGTTGTTTCTGGCAATAGAGCAGGATCATATCGGAGACCATCTCCTTTTCACGTTTTCTCTTGTCCTGTATCTTGTTTTCTTTTTGTGTATTCTTGTTCAATCTTAATCTCTTTCTATATTGTAATATTCTCATCAGCTCATGCGACCGCTCTCTACAGAATAAGTCCGGTCCGCGATACGCATGGTGGATTCTCTGTGGGATATGAGAACTACCGTCTTGTCCTCTTTTTCCTCACACAAAGACTTTAGAATCACCGCTTCGTTCAGGCTATCCAAATTACTTGTGGGCTCATCCAAAAGCATTAAAGGTGCATCATGCAGAAATGCTCTCGCCAGTCCGATCCGCTGTCTCTCACCGCCGGATAAGGTATCACCCAGTTCTCCGACAGGTGTGTCATACCCTTTCGGCAGCGTCATTATAAAATCATGTACCGATGCCTTTTTACAGGCGGCGATCATCTCATTCTCCGTAGCATCCAGCTTTGCGATGCGCAGGTTATTGCGGATGCTGTCATGGAACAGATGGGTTTCCTGGGTCACAAAGCTCTCCAAATTGCGGAGATTCACTGTATTAATATCTTCCACCGAAGTATCGGAGATCTTCACCGCACCGTCTCTCACTGTCCAGAACCGCATCAACAGCTTCAACAATGTAGACTTTCCACTTCCGCTTCGTCCGGTGATGCCGACGACAGAATGTTTCGGAATTTCTACTGACACATCTGTCAGAACATTATTCTGCACCGTGCTCCTTAGCGTATTCTTCCCGGAAGAGGTTTGGCCGCAGGCAATCTTCTCATCTACGGGTCTGTCGCTGCAGATGGTTTCATGGGGATTCTCATAAGAAAAAGTCACCCGTTCCACCGTTGCTCCTTCAAAAGTAATCTCCGGTCTTCCGGCAATCTCTTCCACCGCCGGTGTTTCCTCCAGAATATCTAGTACCCGGTTACCCGCAGCGAAAGTGTTCTGCAGGGTGCTGCCCAGCGCCGCCAGTGCCACGCAGGGTCCGAAAGAACTCATCAGTGCAATCGTAGGAATCAATACTCCTTCATATCCCACTGTGCCGCTTCGGTATAATGTCATGGAAGCATATAGCATCGCCAGATCAAATAGCAGAATCACTGTGTTAGTGATTGCCGTATTTCTTCCGGTGATTGCTTTCATTTTCTCTTCATCGGCGTTTAACCCATCCGTCTTCGCCATCATTTTATCCAGTCTCGTCTGTCCCTGACCATACTGAATGGTCTCCATCAGCCCCCGCAGGCTATCCAATACATAACCGGATAATTCTCCGGAACCGTTACGAAAGCGAATTCCGTAGTCTCCACTCGCTTTCGAGATCGCAAGGGGTACCAGTACACCCACCGTCATATAAGCAGCAAGCGCCAGCAGCCCCAGCAGCGGATGGAAGCTTCCGATGAATCCGCACAGGATAAGAGTAAACAGAAATGCAATGGCTGCCGGAGAGATCGTATGGGCATAAAATACTTCCAATAATTCGATATCCGAAGTGATCACTGCAATCAGATCTCCCTTGCCTCTGCCTTCCAGCTTTGCAGGACACAGTCTACGCAGCGTGTGGAATACCTTGTCACGGATCAACGCCAGTAATTTAAAAGCAATGAAATGGTTGCAGGCCTGCTCACCGTAGCGGAGTCCCGCCCGCAGAAGTGCCAGCAGAGGCACCATAATAAATACCTGCAAAGGTGTGATCTTATCCTGTACTCCCACTACTGCCAGCACCGCATAACCGCCCAGGATCGTAATAAAAGCAGCACATAGATGCCCCACAAGTCCTGCCAAAATCGCAAGACACATATATCCGGATAACGGTTTCACCAGTCCGATCAGTTTTGTCACGACCCGAAAACCACTGCGTTTCCCGGTGTTTTTTCCCTGTGATGTCATGCCCAGGCACCTCCTTTCCCGTAATTTTCCAGACTCTGCTGGGCATTCCACAGTTTTGCATAAGTTCCGTTCTGTGAAAGCAGATCTTCCTGTGTTCCCTGCTCCGTGACATTTCCGGCATCCATGACATAGATCCGATCCGCACTCACCACATTTGTCAACCTGTGGGAGATCAACAGAATCGTCTTCTCTCCGGTCTCTGCCAGCTCCCGGATCAGCGCCATGATATCGTTTTCACTTTCTACATCAATATTAGAAGTCGCTTCGTCGAAAATATAAACCGGGCTGTCATGTAGCAGTGCTCGCGCCAGCGCCATACGCTGACACTGTCCTCCGGAGAAATTGCTTCCTTTCTCCTGAACCGGGGTCTTAAGACCCTGCTCGCTCCGCAGAAAATCCGCCAGCCGCACCTTTTCCAGTATCTGCCACAGTTTCTCATCAGAAGCTTCCGGACATCCCATCCGCAGATTGTCGCTGACCGTCCCCCGGAACAGATAGCTCTGATGGCTGACATAGGTGACATTCTGCATCAGACTTTCTTCTGAAATCCGATGATAATCCATCGTCCCCACCCGGACTGTGCCGGAATATCCACCATTTCTGCCCATAAGGATGCCGGAAATAGTGGATTTGCCACATCCACTCTCTCCCACAACGGCAGTAAATTTTCCTCTGCTCAGTACCAGATCCACGCCGTGGAGGATCTCTCTGTCCGCTTCATAAGCAAAATGTACCTGCTCTAAATAAATATCGCCATCCGTAGGGAACTGCCCGCTCTGTACCGTGGTAAATCCCCCGGAATTATCCGCGTCCGCTGCCTTACCGTCGCCCTCCGGCAGATCCAGCAGTCGAAAGATCTTCTCGCTAGCCGCCATTCCATTCATGGCAATATGGAAAAAGGAACCCAGCTGACGCATAGGGATGAAAAAATCCGCCGCCAGCAGGATGATCAGCAGGCATCCTGACAGGTTCACTTTGCCCGCCTGCATCTGGCTGACAGAGAGAACGATTCCCAGTGCCGCACCGCCGTAAGCGATGAAGTCCATGATAGTAATGGAATTTAACTGCATAGTCAGCACTTTCATGGTAATCTTGCGAAACTTTTCCGATTCTGCATTCATTTCTTCGTTTTTATAGGCATCAGACTGATAGATCTTCAGTGTGGTCAGCCCCTGCAGGTTTTCCAGGAACGTATCGCCTAATGCCGTGTACTGTCCCCAGTATTTAGACAACAGCTTTTTCGCCCATGTCTGCACCGCCGAAATTGCCACGGGGATCAAGGGCACGCAGATCAGAAGCACCACCGCTGAAGGCACATTGATAAAGCACAGATAGATAAATAGGGTCAGCGGTGCCAGCATCGCATAGAAAAACTGAGGCAGATACGCGCCGAAGTAAGTCTCCAGCTGGTCCACACCCTCCACTGCTACCTGTACCACCTCGGAAGTTGTCGTCTGCTCCTGATAAGAAGCTCCCAGACGCAGGAGCTTCTCATAAAGCAGTCTGCGCAGGGTCTTTTTGACCTCTTTGGATGACAGATAACTCATTTTCAATGCCCCGGCAGCACAGCCGAAACGCACAAGCATTGCCGCCAACATTGCTACCACTGCGCCCAAGAACACCGTACTCGTCTCCCTGTGGATATACAAGGCCGACAACAGTGTCGTAATCGATGTCATCATCACGATATTCGCCACCAGAGACAACCATTGCAGTGCTACATTTCCCGCAATATACTTTCGGCTCTCCGGCACAATACCAATCAGTCTTTTGTTGATCATCATAGAATTGTTCCATCCTTTTTCTCTTATCCCGGTCTCTGTCTGGGCTTCTGCTCAAAGCCCGGAAATAAAAAACCGAGCAAGGGTTAGTGTGTTCTAACCTCTTACTCGGTCATTTTATCGAAAATGGTTCTCATTGTCAAATGATATTATTTTCTCCATTTTTCTGAAGCAGCTTGCGGTATGTGGCATCCATTCCCAATGCCCCAAGCGGCGCTGTAATGAGGATCGCCAGCACCGCCACCGAAAGGACGATCTTACCACAGGATAATCCCATTGCTAACGGCACGGAGCCGATGGCTGCCTGTACAGTAGCCTTCGGCAGATAAGCGATCATACAAAACAGGCGCTCCTTTTTACCCAGTTCCGTTCCCAGCAGGCACAACGCCACACCAACGGAGCGGAACACCAGTGCCAGCAGGATCATGCCTACCGCTGCAAGACCGGCTTCCATGGTATAGCGGATGTCCACCGCTGCGCCTACCAACACAAACAGCACCACCTCCGCTGCCAGCCACAGCTTGCCAAACTTGGCAGACAACCTGCCTGTGACTTCCTTAGGTGTCTGCATCTTCAGTGCACAGGCCATACTCACCACTGCTAGCAATCCGGAAAAAGCAACCGTTCCCTTTAACATCGTCTCCAGTGCTATTAACAGGAAGGATAATCCCATAATAATAATGACTTTCATGCTGTTGCGCACGTAACTGCCCTTCCGATATAACAGTTCAAAAAGCTGTCCCAGCAGACATCCCACCAACGCACCAAATAGCACACCGGTCAGAATGGACACCGGAATATTTACAAAGTCCAATGCATTTACATGTCCGCCCTGTGCCATTCCGGCAAAGGTGGAAAACAGCACTATGACATAAATGTCATCACAGGAAGCTCCTGCCAGGATCATCTGCGGAATACTTTTCTCCGTGCCATAGCCATTCTCCATAAGGTGCACCATCCTCGGCACCACCACAGCAGGTGACACTGCTGCCAGTACCGCACCCATGACCGCCGCATCCACTCTGCCGATATTCAGGATCATGGGGGCAAATATTACAAAAGCAAGCAATTCACAAGTAGCGGGAACGCAGGACAGCATGACTGCGGAACGTCCTACTTTTTTCAAATCCTTCAGATCCAGAGATAATCCGGCCTTGAGAAGTATAATGATCAGTGCAATCTGTCGCAACTGTGATGAAATATTCAGAATCGATGCATCCAACAGGTTCAGCACATATGGTCCCAGAATAATTCCGGTAAACAACATTCCAATAATGCGTGGCAGGTGAATCTTCTGACAGATTGCTGCCATAAGAAGTCCCAGCAAAAAAATCAGTCCCAGTGATGTAAGCATAAAAATTTCCTCCATTTTCTCGCAGCAGGACGTTTTGGATTCCAGCAAAAAGGCTGGTGTCCCCTGCATATTCTGCAGAAGTCATCAGCCAAATAAAATCCTATTTCGGCGGTTCGAAACCTAAGTTTCCGGGAGAACCTCATTCCCGATGTTTTTATTATATACTAGAAAATATCCGCCGTCAACGCATCCCCGAAATCCTCTGCTGGGATCTCGAAATCAACAATTCCCACTGCATACGGCTGCAGTACATACTGTCCGGATTCAAAGACAAATCCATCTCCCGTAATGCTGAAGGTCGGGCTTGCCGGTCCATTGCCGGTACCTGCAATGTCCGCTCCATAGATTTCCTGATAGATAGTATCCATATTTTCCGTACCATCTAACACTACCAGTTTAATACTCTTCTCATAATCAGGGAAGAAGCAGTCATCCGTCGCCTGCATCTCGGCAGCTTTTTTCGTCACCAGTTCCAGTGCTTTGTCACGGAAGCTGTTTCCGAGACTGTCAAAGGTGATTTTTTCTCCTGTCTGCGTATAATAGTTTCTGTAATCCTGTATGTACCAGCCATGCGCTCCCTGATCATATCCCTCGTTGCCCCATACCACGCTGATCACCTTGTCATCTGCGCGGATCACCTGAAATGAAAGTTCTTCATAGCTTGTCACTCCCGACATCTCGCCCTCATAAACTGTACCGAAATCACTATTGTTGATACTATCCAAAAAAGTTTCCACATACGCATTCAAATCCTTTTGGATCTTGTTCTGCGCTTCTTCATTACCTTCTATCGTGATCGTCGGCACCTGATAGGTATAGGTGTATTCTCTTTCCGCATTTTTCGGATCACTGCTGCCTTCAAAATTCTCTGTGGTAATCTCCACTTTGCCGGTTGCAGTAGTCTCGGTCTGCGTCTCCTGCTGCGATGCAGTCTCCGCCTCTGCATTTTCCTGTACGCTTTCCTCCACGTTCTCAATTGGGGTGCCGGTCACCTCCGGGATCACCGGAGATTCCTGACTCCCGCATGCCGTAAGCGCAAGCAGCAGTCCTGTAAGTATTGTTGCCAATAATTTCTTCTTCATATTAATCTCCCTTCCGTAGACAATTCCTTCCGTCGGAGGAATCGCAAATCAAATTTTAAATTTGATTCTGCGACACTATTTTCCTCCCACTATCAATATATACCGTCCCTGCATCATAACTGCATCATATTCGAACAGTGGAATTTAGTCTGACACACTACATTCCAGTGGCTTGTTTACTATACAGAAAAACAGAGAATTTCGCCACGAATTACTATGATTATAACAGAAATCCATTATTTTTTGTCTAAAATCATTCGATTTCAGGCAACTTTTAAAGACACGGTGGAATTTACCTGTACACTGGAATTTAAAAAATCAAGTCAGCAGAAAAATAAAAACGAATGGTCCTCCCAAACCATTCGTTTTTATTTTTGTTTTCAATTTCCCGTCTTATACTTTTTCTCTTTTTATTGTGCCCACGTCTTAGTTCAGATTCATTCTCTGACCCACCTTGATCACATTCCGGTTCGTGATCTGTGCGTTTCTGCGAAGCAACTCTGTCAGGGTCATATGATTCCTCTGTGCGATCTTGGAAAGCGTATCTCCTGCCTTAACTATGTAATTATCTTCTGCAAACCATACGCTTTCGGACGGTCTGCGCTCCGTTACTGTTACCAGATAATTACCACCTCGCTTTAACGCGAACATGGACTGTCCATTAGAAGTTACGGTAAAGGATCCGCAGTACTCCAGGCGACCCTTTTCTGCATTGTAGCGGTACATGTTTGCAGTCTTGCCTGCATTTTCCTTACCTACATTTACATGAATATTCACATTCACGCCAAAGCTGCCATTGTCCTTGATCGCCAGTTGTCTTGTAGGTGCAGATGTCTTAGTAGCTACAACATTTGCAGGAATAATGTTGCTCGTCTGATCCACTGTCAGGTCAATATTCTGAATCTTAGAGAGATCTTTATTTTTCAGATCCTGACCACTGATACTCATTGCTACACCATTTCCGCTATGGAATGCGACCGTTACGTTGGTACCCTTAATGGTATTTAGCACCTTCTGCGGAACCTGTACCTCACCGGTGCATACCATGTTCATGTTAACCGTTGCAATGGCGGGATTCTGTGTGATTTCTGTAACCTTATCCTGTACAGAACTGCTTACTTCATTCCAGTTCACTGTCTCCGGAGCGGAAGAAGTGGCTGCACTGCCAGAGCCATTATCATTGCTATTGTTGTTATTGTTATTATTATTTTCAGGCTTACTGTCATCCTGCTTCGGTTCATCGGGTGTTACAGTAATATCCCCGGAGGTTCTTCCGGACATTCTTGCACCTACACCTTCAGGCACCTCATCGGTCAATTCAAGGAAGCCATTCATATTGATGGTGCCGTCTGCATTTCTGGTAATACCGCCATCTTTCAGCGCAGATGCTGTATCCAGACTCTTGAACCAGGAAGCAGTTGCCTCCTTACCATTATTATTGACATAGGCGTTTGCGAAACGCTAAACACCGCATAAATACGGTATTTTTTTCGTTAAAA
>OBZC01000735.1_pt1 | contig 32001 bp, 30 predicted proteins | sample 1538231 | NCBI WGS metagenome assembly OBZC01 (sample SAMEA2580225, study PRJEB22360) | human gut metagenome | biome: human gut; feature: human-associated habitat; material: faeces | place: Denmark | collected 2008/2010 | reverse complement strand
CTTTATTTTGTTGTCCTCACCGTCTCCACTTATTCCATTCTCCCCAGCATAGCTGAGGGATTAGACTTTTCATTCATCCTCCAACATACATCCTTCCGGAGCATACATCCCAAACAGCCAGTCCTCCAGCGCATTCAGGTTATCATCGGAGTGCTCGATCTCCCTCGCGTACCGCCAGGAGAGCTCCTCCACATCCTGCATGGACAGCTTCTTCCCGTTTTCCAGCCATCGGACGATCAGAAATTCCTGAATCCATCGGACTGAGAACAGCGCCAGTTCCAGCTTGGAGCAGACCATATCGTCATAGACGGCTCCGCAGAAATATGTATAGACAAAGAACATCAAAAGCTGTTCGCCCAGATTTTCCCACTCTTCTTTATGACTGCTCAGCGCCCCATACATCCGGTGAAATTCCTCGCATATCTTAAAATATTCCTCTTTGCTTCCCTGATACAGCCACTTTTCCGCTCCGTCAAGCACCTGATCCCACTCCGGGCGCAGACGTTCCAGGCCATAAAGCACCTGAAGTTCTTCCTTCTGCCACTCCCACTGATGAAAAGATGCCGCATCCACGCCCTTTTCTGAGAGACTTTCCGATATAAACTCCCGCAAGGTTCCGTCCCTGTGATGGCGTTCGCATTCCTGAAGCAGATCATCAATCTCAAACTCTCTTCCTTCCTCCATACAGATCTGGTATCTCTCCGCCAGCTGCTCGCATGATGCCATGCGCAGTGTCAGCGGCAGGCTTCGATCCTGTAAAACAGAGAAAAGAACATCTCTGGTGTCTTCCAGTCTCGAAAACATCATAAAATCAAACTCGTCAAAATCGTCATCCTCGTCCGTCTCCTCCTCAAAAAACCGGACCGGCTCCCTGCAGGAAAGAATGATCTTCGCCGCCTCCGGGCAGGAAAGGGATAAGGATAATTCCCTGAGTCCCTCAAATTCCTCCGTGTGTCTCGGATAAAGGCGGCAGGTATCGCAGAGCGCGTCCGGTCCCAGTGCTTTATAGAGATCACACAGATTCTCATCATTCAAAAATGCGCACCGCCGTTCATTCTGACAGAAGCACTCCTCTTTCCAGTTGACCGACCCATGCAGGCGTTTTCCAAACTCCCCCTGCACGTTTTTATACTTCTTAAGAGAATCCTCATCGATCATGATCTTCCATCCCGCACAGCAGGTATCCGGACAGTCTCCGGCCGTGCAGACAAATTTATCGTAAAAGTGTGGTTTTAAATATCGCATCGTTTATTTTCCTTTCTGAATCACATAACTCTCCAACTGCAGCTTTTCTTCCGGCGCATATCTGCATCTGCCGTTAATGATATTCCCTGTAATAATCATCCGGATCTCCGTATTTTAAAACAGCTTCCTGCTGTTCTTCATCACTCAGACTCCTCATAAACAGCCAGTTTTCCTCATACATATAATGCGGATACCGAAATCTCGTTCTCACAAATGTATTCGTTACATACAGGGCAATGTGTTCATCATACTGTTCCACTTTCTGCTCAAATCCAAGACTGTAAAGAAACCAGTTCCATGCAAAAAACAGGAACAGAAAAACCGCCGCCACGATCACCGGTATCCTGATAATTCTTCTCATCCAGCCGTCGAATTTCTTTCTGTTCCACGCCAGCAAAAAAAATGTCCCCGCTGTCAGCACGATCTGCCAGAACACGCAGAGCCCAAGTGCAATGGCGATCGCCCTGTCAGGGATATAATACCAGCCATCACGCAGCCATTTTTCACCTGAAAAAAAGAGAATTGTGACCACACCGAACACACCTGCTGCAGCCAGCAGTATATAGAGCCATTTTTTCTGTATCTTCATGTCGCACCTCAACGAAATCTAAATTCTTCCGCTACCATAATATCATAAAAAACAGGTGTAATGCAAAAAATTCGTTTTTCTGCACTACACCCATCCATCATTAACACCAATCAATTATAAGTTTCCGGAAGCCATCGCTTTACAACGCTTTTTACAGAAGGCAATTCCGTAAAGTGTGATATCTTTTCGCCCATCATTTAAAAGATATTCCTGATAACGCCGGTCATTGATCTGATCCAACGCCGCCCTGCAGGCCTGCTCCATCTCATCGTAATCCTTCGTATATTTCAGTTCCACAACAATGCCTGCATTCGGATCTTCCGTTTCTACGATAATATCCGCAAATCCCTCTCCTGCCTCGACATTAGATTTTACAAGCCAGTCTGCATTTCCCGTCAAAATACCAACAAGAAGGTTATGATACGAGATTTCTTTTTTCCCTTCTCCCGTTTTTATATCAAAAACACTGATGGAATTGCTCATGATTCGATTGAGATACATCTCGACTCCATCCGTATTTCCCTCTTCAAAAGCTTTCCAGAAAGCAGTTAACTGCTCCGTATTGCTGAAGATCGACTTTTTAAACCACTCCTGGATCTGCATTTTAAACACTTCGCGAATCTCCCGGTTTGGTATCACGAGCCTGTACGCGCCATCCTCTGTCATCCCTGCCTGTGTGAGATATCCAGTGGTAAATAGAACACTCCAGAGATTTTCGATGCTGTTATCGATCTCATCATAAGTGAGATCAAGACGGAGCATTTTTTCAATTGCATTCCCGGCAATCAACTGTTCGATCTCATTCCGGGTCGTTCTGTTTGTCTTATCCACAAAACGCTTTACAAGGTCATTCCCGCTGGTATTGATCCAGTATGCTTCTGGTCTTGCATTCGGATCGTCCTTGATTCGGTCGATATGATTAATGACATCCCACGGACAGTACACGTCAACATTGCCAAAACGATACCCGTCGTACCATTCCTTCGTTTCCGAAAATCTCGCTTCCAAGTGATAATCCGCGAGAAGTTTCTGTACTTCTTTATCTGTAAAACCAAACTGTTCATCAAACCGCGAATCCGTAATCGACAGAATCTTAAAATTATTTAATCCCGTAAAAATACTCTCTTTAGAAACCCTGAGACACCCAGTCAATACTGCAAAGGCTAAAGCCTCATTTGTTTTCAGTGCCCTTCCGAACATCGCCCGGATCAAAGCAACCATCTCCCGATAATAACCATGCTGAAATGCCTTATCAAGCGGTACATCATATTCATCGATCAGAATAACCGTCTTCTGATTAAAATGCTTATACAGAAGTTCGGAAAGCGTCTGCAGAGAGCCGCACAGTACATCATCACTCATCTGATAATGCCCATCTGCAAATGCAGTCAACACTCTATATTTTTCTCTGTCACGATCCGATAAATTTGTGTCCTTTGCCAAAAAAGGAAACCGCTCTGCCTCCCTCGCAATGAGTTCGACCATCTGATATTTCGCTGTATCAAAATTCAATCCTTCTGCATTTTTTAATGAAAGAAAGATCACCGGATATTTTCCCATATGTTCAGAACATATCTTTTCATTTGATGAAATATGGAGTCCATCAAAAAGCGACCGGTCCGTCCCGATTTCAAAAAAGTACTTTAGCATACTCATATTAAGTGTTTTTCCAAAACGGCGAGGACGGGTGAATAAATCGACTTCCCCCCAACTCGAAAAGAGCTGCTCGATCAGGCTCGTCTTATCGACATAGTAGAATCCATTTCGACGGATCTTTTCAAAATTATCGATGCCAACCGGCAGTTTTAAAAATTCATCCATGATATCAGCTCCTTCCGTGACTTTGTAGCTAATTACAACTTTATTTTCCACTACAGCGCCGTCCCTCTCTTCGGCACAAACATCCCGGACATGTCTGTCTGTTCCAGTTTCAAAAGCCCGATCTTCTTCTCAATTCCGCCCGCATACCCGGTGAGACTACCGTTCGTTCCGACCACCCGGTGGCATGGAATCAGGATCGAGATTGGATTATGACCGACCGCGCCCCCAACAGCCTGGGCAGACATGGTCTTTTTCCCGGACATCTTAGCGACTTTTCTGCCGATCTCCCCGTATGTCATGGTCTTTCCATACGGGATCATAAGCAGGATCTTCCATACCTTTTTCTGGAACTCTGAGCCCTCCGGCGCCAGCGGCGGAAGAAACTCCGGTTCTTTCCCGGCAAAATAAAGATCCAGCCACTCTTTCGTCTGCTTCAAAACAGGCGTCTCCTTATCTTCCGTCTCTTTCTTATCCAATCCAGAAGCAAAGTACTTCTGCCCCTCAAACCAGACTCCTTTTAATACGTCATCATCCGCCGCCATATAGATCATTCCAAGCGGTGAATCATAGTGTGATACAAAGATCATATCCTCGTTCCTCCCAAATATATCCTCTGCAGCAGTCATTCCGCAGTTTCTTTACCTGTCACATGATTTCCAAGTTTCTGAATCTATCATACCACGTTCTCCCAAAACTTCTTTGCAAAAATGGAAATCTAATTTGCTCTCTTTCCGAGCCACACAGCCACCCCGAAATGCACCAGGCAGACCGCTGCTCCCAATACAAACACCCACTCCGGACCGACAAACTTCCAGACAGCGCCTAAAAGCCCGGAGACCGTCACTGCCAGCACATGATCCACACTCAGTCCGAAGGACAGGTTCTCCATCACGTCCGCCGGAGAGTCGCTGAGTTTTTTCATTAACATCACATGAACCGCGTTAAAATGATCTGCGATCATAATAAAAATATATGCCGTGAACGCAAAGATCTGCTCCACTCTCCCCGTAAACACACCTGACGTGATCCCATGGACTGCCCAGGCCGCATACAGAAAGATCGCCCCGATCGTCACACTCTCCAGAACAAGTCCCTTTTTCACACCATACCGGTCAAGAAATTTTCCGATCTGCGGAGCAATCATACTGCTGCCAAAATGCGCCGCGATTCCAAGAAGCGCCACCGTATCTGCCCCCATCGCAAGGAGCTCGATAATGATCCACGGTGCAAACACCAGACGCATCCGTTTCTGGAAACCATAAACTCCCGTAACGATATAATAAGGAATGTATTTCTTCTTAAGCGGCAGTCCTTTTTTCTTCTCATCATGCTTCCGCACATCAAGGGCCGGAACCTCTCTTCTCAGTTTCCACAGGAAGAATAACGCCGCCGCAACGACTACAAGTGACACGCAGAACGACGGAACGATCGATCTGTCCGCCCGGAACCAGAACGCCCCGTACCGGAACCCGATAAATACAAGCAATGATGCCGCCATGGACCCCATCGTCGCATATCCCCGGTATTTTCCGAGAAAGGTTCCCGTCTTTCCCTCATCCGCAAGATCCATCGCAATCGCGTCCCGGACCGGCATGACAATATGATCCCCGAGAGAATAGATAAACACAAACAGCTGCATTAAGAGATATCCCGGAGATAAAAGACCAAGGACAAACATTCCCACCGCATACAGGCAGAAACTGATCATCGCTAACGTCAGATTTCCACATCCCGACAGCGCCGTGATCACAAACACTCCCACAACTCCCGGCAGCTCCCTCGGGATCTCCAAAAGCCCCCTCTGCACCGAGTCCACCTGATACACGCCCTTAAAATAATTCGAGATAATACTGCCGCCAAATCCGTTCGCAAACGTAAACAGGACGAAAGCGATCAAAAACAGCCGCCTTGCCCTCTCCTTCTTCATCTGTTCCGCCATGTTCATTTCCTCCATCCAGATATCTCTTTCTTCCTCGTAAAAACGTTATCTAACCCCAATTATAATACATATCTTTCATATGAACAAGCGTTCTTTCCCACAGCAACAACCAGATCATACATCCTCCAGGTCTATCCTTACGCCTCCAATCCCCAGCGCAGGTCAGCCTCCGGAACCGGGTGCCTGATTTACAGGCCTGCGCGTACTTCCGCCAAGTTGACTCAACCTCTCTTTTCCTGACTCAAACCAACAAAAATACCGGAACAGCAGTCTCCCCGCCATCCCGGTATTTCTCAATTCCTATAAGATTTCCCCAAGGAACCTACTCCCCGAGGTCCACCATCACATCAGAAACCTCAACCTTCTGATCGATCAGTCCACTCTCAAGCATCCAGTCGATGTTCTCCTGCCAGCACTCCTCCGTCTGTGTCAGGAACGGAGCATCCTCCGTCTCCATAAGCGGCAGCAGAGTCTCACAGGATTTCTCCTCAACGCTCTGTGTCAGCGGGAAATTCTCCTCATTCTGGTTGTTCATGAGGATCGCGAGGCAGCCGTCCGGATCCTTCTTAAAGTCCTCAAAGCCCTTTGCAGATGCACGTAAAAAGCCCTTTAAGACCTCCGGCTCACTCTCGATCATCTCATTATTTGCGAGGAACACTTCCTCATAATAATTCGGAATGCCATATCCGTTTGCCATGAAATAATTGACGTCAAAGCCCTCTTCCTCCAGCTGCGGAACCTCATGGTTCACAAGACAGCCGATGGTGGCATCCACGTTGCCGGTAGTCATAGAGCTCATCAGGTCAAATCCAACGTCGATCAGATTTACATCTGACGCATCCGCACCCACATACTCCATCATGGTCTTCACAATAGACTCACTGAGAGCTGTTCCGCCGTATCCAACTGTCTTTCCGACAAGATCGGACGGGCTTGTAATGTTCTTATCCTTTAAAGAAAGTACAATGCTCAACGGAGACTGCACGATCGCGCCGATGGACTTGATCTTCGTTCCCTGATTTGCAACCGCCTGGATCACATCCTGCTGATAATACATTCCGATCTCCGCCTTGCCGGCAGCGACAAGAGCCAGAGCATCATTCGCGTTTGCCGGGAAGCGGACCTTCACATCAAGCCCCTCTTCCGCATAATATCCGCGTTCGATGGCGGTATAAATAAAGGTATGGATCGCGTTCGGATACCAGTCCAATACCACGTTGACCTCACGGAGATCCTTTTTTTCACCGGAAGCTGCTGTTGTCTCTGCCGCGCTGCTGTTGTCCGCTGAAGCCGCTGCCGTCGTCTCCGCTGTCTTTGTCTCACTCTTACCGCATCCTGCAAGTACTGTCATACTGAAAGCCGCAGCCATCACCGCTGCAGCGATTCTCATTCCTTTTTTCATGTCATTTCCTTTCGTTATCAAAATAATTTGTCCAGTTCTTTCACTGGTCAGCCAGAATTTCATGTTGTGTTTTCTACTCATTTCTCCAGTGAATGATCCGTTTTTCAAGCAGTGTGACCACCCAGACAGCCGCCATCGCTGCCACCGATAACAATAAGATCGGTGCGAACACTCCGGCTCCATCAAGCTGTGTCATCATCCTCCTGCTGAAGTATCCAAGTCCGCTCTGAGCTCCCAGCCATTCACCGATGGCCGCTCCGATGATCGATAACGGAACCGCCATCTTGATCGCCGAGAAAAAGCAGGGTAGGACAGCCGGAACCTTTAACTTCATAAAAATCTGGCGTTGATCCGCGCCAAAGGTAAACAAGAGCTCTTCCATCTCCGTCTTTACCGACTTAAATCCGTCAAATACCGTGATCGTGATCGGAAAAAACGTGATCAGCACCGTCACAAGCACCTTGCTCCAGATCGTATATCCGAACCAGAGTACAAAAAGCGGTGCCAGAGCTGTCGTCGGGATCGTCTGGGACGCGATGATAAGCGGATAAAGTGCCTTTTCCGCTGCCTCGCTGGCATCCATCAGAACGGCCAGACCAAGACCAAGAATAATGGAGATCAGAAGTCCGATCCCCACCACCGACATCGTTGCCGGAAGGTGTGCCTTAAATAACGGACCTCTAAGCTCCCAGAGCCGTACCACCACCTGGGTCGGTGACGGCAGGATATACGCCGCGTCGATCCCCATAGCCGCCGCCTGCCAGAAGATCAGCAGAACTGCTACCAGAATCGCCGCCGGAAGGTTGGTACTCAGAACATTATGGGTCTGTCCACGCGAAGCCCCGGAAGGAACCCGCGCATGATCCTTCTTCATCTTCTTGCTCATGCCGTCTCCTTCCTCAGCATACCGATCAGCTCCTCCTTCAGGGACAGGATCTCCGGTTTCCGAAGCTCGTCCCTGGATCTCGGATATTCTGCCGGGACATCAATGGACCGCAGATGGGTGATCGGTGATTCCTCTACAACCAGGATCCGGCTGGACAAAAAGACCGCTTCCTCCACATCGTGCGTGATAAAAAGGACTGTCTTTTTCTCCCTCTCCCACTGCTCTAAAAGCCATTCCCGCATGGAGATCCTCGTCAGGTAATCGAGGGCTGAAAATGGCTCATCGAGGAGCAGAAGGTCGGAACCCGTGAGCACCGTTCTCGCAAACGCCGCTCTCTGGCGCATGCCGCCGGAAAGCTCCTTCGGCGTCTTATCACCCCAGTCCTTAAGACCAACCGATTCCAGTGCTGCGTCCGCCTTCTCTCTCATCTCCGTTTTCGAATATCCGCCCCGGATCTCCATCGGCAGCAAAAGATTCTCCCTCACGGTCCTCCAGGGAAATAAAAGATCCTGCTGCGGCATGTATCCACAGTAGTTTCTCTTCTTCTCAATGGACTCGCCGTCCACCAGGATCTCGCCGGAAGCCGGCAGAAGAAGCTTGTTCACAAGCCGGAAGATCGTACTCTTACCACAGCCGGAAGCGCCGATGACGGACACGAATTCCCCGTCCTGTACATCGAAGGAGAGGTGGTCAATGATGGAGAAATCTTCCACATCATATTGAAAGCTTACATTGTCAAATTTCAGCATCCTACTGCCTCATTTCCCATGCCATATCCCAGAATGCCGCCTCGTAGCGGGAGCATGCTGTAAAGATGTCCACGAGATGCTGTTTCCGCTTCTCGGAATAGTCCTCCGTCAGGCGGTTCATCAGATCAGCCAGCACCTCATTGTCCTCGTGGTAGGAATCGGACGCATATCCGCTGACCCATTCCCCATAGAACTCATGCTTATCTGCAGCCGGATACTCCGCAAGGATCTTCTTCGCGATAAACTCATAGCTCAACGCGCAGGAAAGGATTGCCGCCATGACCTCCGCCTCTCCTTCCTCGTAAGCGACACGAAGCATATAGGAGGTATAGGACAGATTATCAAGAGCGACCGGTGTCTGCTCCGCCTCCTCCTTCGCAATTCCAAGTCTCGTCATGTACGCGCGGTGGATATCCATCTCACCGTCCAGGATCGAATGGGTATAACCCGCGAACAGGCGCATAGCGTCGAGGTTTTTCGCCTTCGCCGTGCCGATGGAAAATACCTTTGTATAGTCAAGAAGATACAGATAATCCTGTATCATATAATATTTGAATTTTTCATGATCCAGACTGCCGTCCGCGATTCCCTTTACAAAAGGCGTCTCGTTATAGCCGGCCCAGATCTCCTTTGTTGCCTCTAAAAGGCGTTCTGTCATCGTCATACCTGTTCCTCCGCAAATCCTTTTCCGCGAAAATCAAATCCGTGATCCATCGGTCCGGATCCATGTCCGAGGTCCAGCATGGCTGCCAGCGCTCCGGAGATGTAAGCTTTCGCACGTTCCACCGCTGTATCGAGGTCATAACCCTTCGCCAGATTGGAGGCGATGGCGCTCGATAAGGTACAGCCGGTTCCGTGGGTGTTCGGGTTGTCGATACGCTTACCGTTGAACCAGCGGTAACTGCCGTCGCGGTATAACAGGTCGTTGGCATCATTCAACTGATGACCGCCCTTGCAGAGGACTGCACAGTGATAGGTCTCACTGATCTGTTTTGCCGCTGCGATCATGTCCTCGGCGGACTTTACTTCCATCCCTGATAAAACCTCTGTCTCCGGGATATTCGGGGTCAGGACCGCCGCCATCGGAAACAGGTATTCTTTTAATGTGCCGATGGCATCGTCGCTGATCAGCTTTGATCCGCTTGTCGCCACCATGACCGGGTCCACAACGATATTTTCTGCTTTGTGTTCATGAAGCTTCTTTGCGATGGACTTGATCAGTCCCGCAGAAGAAACCATTCCGATCTTTACCGCGTCCGGACGGATGTCCGTAAATACGCTGTCGATCTCCTGTTCCAGGAATTCCGGTGTTACCTCGAAAATCCCCTGGACGCCGGTCGTGTTCTGGGCCGTCAGTGCTGTGATCGCGCTCATTCCGTATACTCCGTTTGCGATCATCGTCTTTAAATCGGCCTGGATGCCGGCGCCTCCGCTGGAATCGCTTCCAGCGATCGTTAATGCTGTCTTCATCATAAAAACTCCTTTCAGGCATCAATAACTTTTTATTAGGCGACGCAAGGTGGTGCCCCCAATGTGCCGCCGCGGAAATGTTTTCCGCTTAATCTATTCCAAAACCCAGAGGGAAAATTGCTGCTCTGTGAATTTAGAATTCATATTTTCAGGCAGGTAGTATTTTTCTTCTGGCTTATTGGCTTTTTGTTTGAATGTAGTGTTTAAAAAATTATATTATAAGATTTCTCTTACCGCCTCTTTCAGTTCTCGTGTCGCCTTCTCAACATCCTCTGCCGCAAAGATCGCGCTGACGACTGCGACGCCATCCACACCGGTTCCCTTAAGGGGCTCCAGACGATCCTTATTGATTCCGCCGATGGCGACTACCGGGATATCCACCGCCTGACAGACCGCCGAAAGCGCCTCCGGTGTCACCGCTGTAGCGTCCTTTTTTGTTCCTGTCGGATACATTGCTCCGACACCGAGGTAGTCTGCCCCGTGCTTTTTCGCGAGAAGTGCCTGCTCCACATTCTTACAGGAAACGCCGATGATCTTATCTGGTCCCAGCTTTTCCCTCACTTTTCCCGCTTCCATATCGCTCTGTCCCACATGGACACCGTCTGCGTCCACCTTCAGGGCGATATCCACATTGTCATTGATCACAAAGGGAACATGATATTCGGCACAGAGCTTTTTGATCTTCTTCGCCTCTTCCAAAAATTTCTCCTCATCCAGCTCTTTTTCCCTCAGCTGAACAAAGGTCGCGCCGCCCTTTAAAGCCTTTTCCACCTGGCTCTCCAGAGTCTCACCGTTTAACCACGCACGGTCTGTCACCGCGTAGAGCAGCATATCTTCCGGTCTGCAGTTCATATCTTCTACCTCCTACAATACATGAAACGCGCCTTGGCACATTCCCGCGCCTCGCGCGGCCGCTTGCGACGATCTACATCTTCGCACGAGTGCACAGCATTGGCACGTCAGTACCTTTTGTGTAACAGGGAATTCCCCGGAATTCCTGTTATAACAAGTGAAAACACGCTTCGCGAGTTTCCCCTTGTTATCGCGACAGTCGCCAAGGTCTCGCGCAAGCGCGGACTTTGGCTCGTTGTTCGCGTAAAAAAAGGAGACACCCGCAGGTATCTCCACTTCTACTCTTTCTCTTCAGCAGCTTCCTACGTTGGCATGATCCAAATCAGGTATACGGGTCTTGGCGATGCAGCCAACTCTCAGCCTGATCTGTCAGGCTCCCCGGTCTGTTTATTTTCTTTTTTCTGACAAGACTTACTATATACTTTCCGCGCGGAAAAGTCAAGTTTGCACCCGGTTTCGTACATAATTTCAAGACTGCGGATTTTGCATGGATCCATCGATATTTTTCATGTATTCCGTGCAGCCTGCTTACAGCCTTGTGTTCCCCGCCCATCGCTTTTTCCCGGCGGACCTTTCAGAAATTTCCTCTCTTGCCTTTTTCCATCTCCTGTGCTACAATCCAAATCGGTTAACGGAATGCAGCATGAGGGGGAGCGCCCTGATGCTGCGGTCAATTCAATTACTTGATGACGAAGACCAGATTGCGAGGGAGCCCGTGTTCCGGGCTGAGAGGATCCCAGAAAGGATCGACCGTCCCATGCCGCGGATCCATGTCCGCGGCTTGTCAGCATTCTGCCTGAAAGTCATTTTTACGGCATGCTGCAGAAGGCATGCCTTTTTCTTTATCCGCCTGCTTCTCCAGGATTCATGGCAGCTGAATGCGTTCTATTTCTTATTCGGAACGATCACACTCTCACAGTGTCCTGACCATTAGCGGATATTGAAACTATTTCACCGTATTTCCCGGTGTCCCATTCTTTCAGCAGAAAATATATTCTGCCCTGACGGGCTATGGAGGTATTATATTATGAGAAAATTTGTTGTACCGGCTCTCTCCCTGGCACTCTGCCTCGGACTCACTGCAGGATGTTCTTCCAAAACGGACGCACCGGCTGCTTCCACAGGGGAGACCACAGCTGCCGCTTCTGCGGAAAGCACTTCTGAAGCAGCCGCTTCCGCAGAGACAAAATCCATCGATTCCTTAAAGATCGCTTTCTCCCCGTACGCGGACGCAGATACGATCACGACAGCAACAGAGCCGTTAGAGAACCTTTTAAAAGAGACACTGCTTGAAAAAGGCTACGATGTCAAAGACATCGACATGACCGTCGGAACAAGCTACACCGCTGTCGGTGAGGCACTGAGCGCAGGAAGCGCTGATATCGGATTTATCTCCGGAGGAAACTATGTCCTGTTCTCCGATGACTGCGACGTTCTCCTCACAGCTCTCCGCTACGCCATCAATAAGGACTCCGAAGATCCGAAGGAATGGAACGACGGCACCATCGAGGAAAACACAGACAAAATGAGCACATATTACCGCTCCATCATTCTCGCGGGACCGAGTGAAAAAGGTCAGGAGCTCTTAGCAAAGGTCAACAACGGCGAGGAACTTACCTGGGATGACTTAAACAGCGCCACCTGGGCAGTCATGGGACCGACCTCCGCGTCCGGCTACATTTATCCGTCCTTATGGTTAAACGAGCGCTACGGAAAGACCATCGCTGACCTCGCAAATGCGGTCCAGTCTGATTCCTACACCACCTCCCTTGCCCGCCTCGCCTCCGGACAGGCAGACCTCATGGTCTCCTACGGCCATATCCGCACAAAATATGCGCCGGACTGGAAAGAGAAATTCGGCGGCACTGATGATATGGTAAAGCAGACAGGCATCATCGGCGTCACAGAGGGAATCTACAACGATATGATCGCATACAGCAAAACTTCCGACCTTATGCAGGACGCTGACTTCCGTCAGGCTCTCGGTGATTCCTTCATCGAGATCGCAGGAACTGATGAAGGCAAAGACATCATCAAAGTCTTCAGTCAGGTCGGCTACGAGTGGGGCGATGACGCGAACTATGACGGGGAACGCGCCGCACAGGAAATGTTAAAGTCTATGAACTAAACAGGTTCCAGTTTTTTACTGATTCATTATTTGTAAGGCAGGTATCTTCATGGAAATCGTTCTTCAGAACATTGGAAAACAATTTAAAAACGGGACACGCGCCCTGGACCATGTAACCTTTACCATCCCTCAGGGCGAGTTCGTCTCCGTGATCGGTCCGTCCGGAGCTGGAAAAACCACCCTGTTCCGGATCTTAAACGGCATGGAGACGCCGGTGGACGGGGCTGTCCTTTTTGATGGCAGCGACATATCGTCCATGTCCGGAACTGCCAGGAAGAATGTAAAGAGATCCATCGGCACCATCTATCAGGATTTCTGTCTCGTGGAAAATTCCACCTGCCTTGCAAATGTGCTCACTGCCTGTCTGCCGGATATGGGATTTTTCCCCGCTGTGTTCGGAATCTACGGAAAAAAGCGCCGGGCAGAAGCACTGAAATTTCTTGACCGCGTGGGACTCTTGGAAAAATCAGAAGAACCGGTAAAAAATCTCTCCGGTGGTCAGAAACAGCGCGCCGCCATCGCGAGAGCCCTCATGCGTCATCCAAAAATCCTGCTGGCTGATGAGCCCGCCGCCTCCTTGGATCCGGTCACCGGGCGGCAGATCCTGACACTTTTAAAGGAGATTCAGGAAAAGGACGGCGTCACGATTCTTATGAACAGCCATAACCTTGAATTTTCTCAGGAGTTTTCCGACCGGATCATCGGACTGAAGGATGGAAATGTGGTTTTTGATGGAACGCCATCGGAAATGAATGAGGAGATCCTGAGAAACATTTATCTCAGTCTCGAAGACTCCCACCTGTCTTAGGTTATGAATAATAGAACTCTGCTATTTATGCGTTTATCCGTCCCAACGGATCCTTGCAGAGAAGCATTTCAGAGGAGGAAGCAATCCATGTACAGAAATCGAAAAAAATATATAAAACCTGCCGGCTGGATCCTCTTCCTTCTCTGCTTTTACGCCGCCGCGTCCTTCACCGGATGCGATCCGGCTCTTTTTATTTCAAGGAGCTCCCATCTTTCAGATCTGGCGGCCGACATGATGCGGCCGGATCTCTCCTATTTTCCGAAGATCCTGCTGCCGCTCTTTTACACGGTCCAGATGTCCGTGACAGGTACCGTGACCGGATCCGCTCTGGCGCTGATCGTTTCCCCTTTTGGCGCCGTGTCCCTGCATTTTCCGTCCTGGGCAAGGCGTTTGCTGCGTCTCCTGATCCAGATGCTCCGGTCTTTTCCGGCGCTGATCCTGGCGCTCGCCGCGACCTTTCTCTTCGGACTCGGAACCTTTGCGGGAACCTTCGCCATCACGCTCTACACCTTTGCGATCATGACGAAACTCACCTACGAGGATGCGGAACATACGGACACAGCCCCCTATCAGGCTCTTATCTCTATGGGCTGCGCCCGTTTCCCGGCATTTATCCATGCCGTCCTGCCGGAGATTTTGCCCGCGTTTCTGACAAACGCCCTGTACCTCTTTGAAACGAATGTGCGGCACAGCTCTATCCTCGGATACGTAGGGGCAGGCGGGATCGGCCTGATCCTAAACGAAAAGATCTCCTGGCGGGAATTCCACAAGGTCGGAACGATCCTGCTGCTGCTCTTTCTCACCGTCTGTGTCATCGAGTACGCAAACCGGTATTTTACAGCTGTGATCCACAGCGGACAGATTACAGAACTTTTTTCAGGCAGCAAAGCCTTGTATAAAAAAGCCTGTGTCTCTGGACGGATGATCCTTTTCGGTTTTTCAGTGCTCTTCCTCTTCTGCCTCGCGACACAGACTCCGCCGGATTTTTCAAGAACAAGTGCCGCTGCCTTAAAAAGTATGGCAGCCGGACTCACGCATCCGGACTGGAGCTTCTTTTTCTCCACAGAGAAAGACGGGCTCATCTACCTTCTCCTTGAGACCATCTGCATCGCTATCGTCGGAACATCCATCGGTGCTTTCCTTTCCGCACCTCTTGCCTTTCTCAACACACGACGCTTTGTCCCGGCGCCGGCTGCTTTTTTCTTTAACCTGATCATCATGGCGATCCGGTCGATCCCGTTCCTGATCTATGGTCTGATCTTTATCCGGGTCTCCGGTCCCGGCGCCTTCACAGGTGTCCTGACGTTAGCAGTCTGCAGCATCGGACTTCTCACAAAGCGCTTCACCGAATGTCTGGAGGCCATTGATCCAGGCCCGTACCGGGCGCTCCTCGCCATGGGTGTCCACCCGGTTCCAGCCGTCTGCCACAGCGTTCTCCCGCAGCTCGCCCCAGCATTCTGCTCCGCCGTCCTCTACCGCTTTGACGTCAATATCCGTGAGGCGTCCGTTCTCGGACTCGTGGGCGCAGGCGGGATCGGCGCACCGCTTATCTTCGCGATGAACCAGTACGACTGGAATAAGGCTGGAGCGATCCTTTTGGGACTGATTCTGCTTGTGTGGGGTGTGGATATTCTGTCTTCACGCAGATAAAATAAATCCCTGCTTTTTCATCTCTTTTTAGGACTGTTTGCAGAAATTCCATCCTGCCCAGAAATATGCTTTCTACAACTGACGTCCAGCATGAACTACATAGATTTTATAAATAGTAAAAAGACCTTTTGACACAAAATAATCAACGATGTCAAAAGGTCTTTTATTCATTTTTTGACCCGGACACACAGGTCATCAGCCGCCTGTGCTCAGGTTCCACCTTTTACCGGATAGTCAGCCCGATGTATCGTCTCAGCTCGCCGGTTTCACCCATTCTGTCGCACCTGTCGACGCAGCAACAGGTTTCAGTCCCTGTTTTTCTACAAATTGATGGAGCATCTCCGCAGTCTCAGCGCGGGTAACCGTGCCCTTCAGATCAAGAAGATCGCTGCCGGCTGCCATGCCATCCTGTGTGGTATCATGGCCCCTGACCTGTGCGTAGCGATAAAAGACCGATGCAAGCTGTTCACGCGTAACAGGATCATCCGGCCCAAATTTTTTGCCGTCAAAGTCTCCCATAATGCCGTTTTGCTGTGCCCAGGTTACCGCATCGTAAAGCCCTACGGTGCCGGGACCATACTCAACATCCGTAAAGTGGTTCTTTCCCTCAACGGCAGGGCTGCCCGCCATACGGTAGAAGATCACCGCGATCTGGGCCCGGGTGATATTGGTGTTCGGTGCAAAGGTCGTTGCGCTGATTCCGGACATCAATCCCTTCTCATAGACAAACATCACAACCTTATAAAACCAATCGTTCGCATACACATCTGTAAATGGATTCGTCCCTGCATCTGGATCGCTCTTTATCCAGCCGGCGTAAACCGTCCTGTTTCCGACCGTCCTGAGTTCCGTGATCCTCTGTGTCAATGCCTGGTCGGAATACCAGCCGGTAAAATCATAGCCCTCACGGGTCGGAATATAATCGGAAAGGCTGACCGTCTTACCGTAGGTTCCCCCAATTGCACTTATGCCGCCGCCACCGTTCGCATGGAAGTTCAGCGTATAGCTGGTGGTATCGTCGCTGCTTCCGGAACTGCTGCTGTCCTTTTTCGGGGTCGTCGGGGCCGTTGGAACCGTGGGTGTCGTTGGAATCGTAGGTGTCGTCGGAATCGTAGGTGTCGTCGGGGTCGTAGGTGTCGTCGGAATCGTAGGTGTCGTCGGGGTCGTAGGTGTCGTCGGGGTCGTAGGTGTCGTCGGGGTCGTAGGATCCTTCGGGATAGCCTGTCCTGCCGCAATTCTGATACCACAGCCCTTACAATAGGTGTCCCCCGTATAGCCATCCGTGCTGGTGGTGGCCTCAACTCTGCCGCGCACCTCGGTACCGCCCGTGTGGTGATCTGGATTCAGTTCCCCATAAGCCGCGCCGCAGACAGAACACACCGCCTGATCCTTGCAGGTGGCCATTCCGCCGGAGTGATCTTCCATGATATCACTTGCCTCACAGTGGATGCATTTCTTCCAATGTTTATCGGCATTGCTCTGCCATTCGCCCCATGCATGAATACACACAGCCGGATTTTCGGGCTTCGGTATCACGATCACAAGTCTCCAGCTGGCATAAAACACCACATTCTCCGTAACAGGAAAAATATCTCCCGGGCAGCCCGCTTCCTCTCCATCAGGATTATCCAGCGCCCAGTGATCAAGGATCGCTGATTGATATGTAAAACCAGACTCCGGAAGAACATAATTCCCGGATATGCCTTCAACTGACTCCATATATCCCGGTGCTCCGTCTCCATCAAAAGAGACCGTGTAAGTTTCGCCCTTTACCTTCCATTTTTTCCATGCAGCTGCAAATTTGTCTTTATACGCGTCAGGAACATATATCGTCAGATTCTCAGGCCATGATTCATCGGGCAGATAAGGCAGATAAAATGCCAATGACAACTCTGCTTCATCCGGATCTTTCCAATGGGTGTGAACTTGCCCAAGTTGCGGGCATTTATGAAACGCGAAGGGCATCACCTTTTTGACACTATTTGGAATATCAATCTGCCTGAGGGTGTTACAGTCATAAAAAGCGGAACTCCCTATTGTTGTGACTGTTTTTGGAATTTGCACCTCACTGAGTCTTATGCATTTACTAAATGCATGTTGTCCAATCGTTGTCACTCCTTCCTCTATGACCACCTTGTCAATCTCAGACTTTTTGTCCTCCCAGGGACACCTTTTACCGGAACTAGTATTGTCGAAATCAGGCATTTCCCCTTTACCGGATATCGTAATGGTCTTATTGTCTCTGCTGATCGTCCATTTAATATCTGTGCCGAGGATAGGATTCTGGATGTCAGGAAACGGTCCATACAGCACCGCGGCAACCTTCAGATAGCGAGCGATATCAAGTACGACCGAGTCCTCAACGGAAAGCTGTATCATTGCGTCCTCAACAGCCTTAAACTGAAGCCTTATCTCCTCGATGTTATCGTTATTGATATCCGTTACGTCCGGCAAAGCATCGATCATTTCCTGTGCGCGATAGATAGAAGAGACTTTCCGCGCATTGGACCGGGTGGCGATTGCTTTATTTTTCATAAGCGCTTTCGCTGTGATTGGATTTCTTTCGCTGTCATATTGACAATTTAATTCTTTCGTGATGCAGCCGCTTTCCTCACTGCATACATGGCGGCACTCGGTGGCCTCCACCGCGTCAGATGAGGTGGCTGCAGATCCCGTTATCTCCTTCTGCGGATAACATTCCGGCGTATGCTCATGAACACATTTTTCCATCCACGTATAACACTCCCGGGTATGTTCATGGCTGCCCGCTCCTTTTCTCATTTCTGCTGCCAATACAGGCACAGAAACTAAAGAAAGCATCGTACAGATGCAGAGCAGTGCCGCATAGATCCGTTCTCTTTGTTTCTTTTGTTTTTCTGGCTTTCTCATTGATTTTCCCCCATTTCTATGGTATCTGTTTCCTTTTTCTGAACTTGATATAGAAAGCAGTGAGCACAACTGCCGCGGTAAAGGAAATGACCGCTTCCAGCACATATCCGCCCACACCCTCATGCAGCAGGATCGCCCCGTACATTCCCGCGGCATCCATCGGCTGGCTCTGCACCGTCCCTACCGTTCCCAGAAGAGACAAAAACAGCAGAGCGCACAGTGCCGACAGACTGCGAATGCTTCGCCGCGCCTGTCGGCGGCGAGATTCCACTATTCGCTCCTTTGCCAGTGCAACACGCTTTTGTGTATCGTACATGCACACAAAACCTCCTTTCTGAAAACTCAGCTTAAAGGCCTTTCACTTATATAGGTACAAAAATCCGGAAAAACTCTCACCCGGAAAGCAGATTTTTCAAAAAAAATGAGAGCTGCTTAAAAACAGCTCCCAAAAATCACAAAATAAAATTATATTACGATGTCAGACGGCGGGCAATCAGCTTTCCCGCTGCCAAGATCATTACAGGCAGAACATAGGCAGCATACTGCACTACGCCGCCGTAAGCGATCAGCAGATTATAGAGCGCGTGAAACGTGATGGCTGCTCCCAGCAGACCGCAGGTTCCGGCAATCTTCAGCCAGGTCCGCTGCCACACATACGCAAGGCCTCCGCCTACAATGGCTCCGCAGATCACATGCATCGCTCCTGTTCCGATCCCCCGGAAAAAAATAAAGGAAAAATGTCCGGCTCCATTTTGGATCAGGTAGCAGATATTTTCAAAGGTGGCAAAGGAAAGAGCTGTGATCACAGCGGAGATTTTGATCTGTTCCGTCTTTGGCTCAAATATCAGAAGATAAAAGAGCAAAGGCAGAAGCTTCATGACTTCCTCCACCACCGGGGCGATCTCCGCAGTGGCGGCAAAGGTATCCGCACCATAAAGTGCAGCGAAAAAGGTATTGATATAAGCGGAAAGAAGACACGCCCCCATTCCTGCAAGGCAGAACAGAAAGAATTTTGTCTGCCGTTTTCCCATGCACAGGGCGGCGATCAGTAACGGCGATGCCATACAGATAAAAACATTTTCAATATACGTCATTCCTGCACCGCCTTTCCCATTGCCGGCAGCAAGGCGAGCAGGCAGCCTGCCAGCAGAAGATCAAACCAGCAGTATGGGCTGAAAATGGAATCTCCCGGCCAGAAGCAGCCAGAAGTCCAGAGGGCATATTCTAATGTCGCATAGCACAGGACCCAGATATGAAAATATTTCATACTATTTGCAGTTCCCCTCTGCCTTCTGGCATAGGCAAGTCCCCGGATAGAAAAACAGGAAACAATGATCATCATACCGCACCAGAGCAGATTGGAGAGGATATCTCCAAATGTGCAGTAAAACATGCACAGCAGAACACCGATCAGGACGGCACTTAAGGCCTTCCTGCACGGAAATCTCCGTTCTTCTTCCGAAGAAAGCGTGTATTGCAGCATAGAAAGGAAAATGACACTTGCTACCCAGCCGAACTCTGACACATAAAAGACCTGCGGCGTTTTGGAAAATAAGAGCAGATACATCGTCCAGTAGAGAGACCCAAGGAAGAAACAGCCATAAAAACAGGTCAGCAGGAAATACTCCTGTTTCCGGCTTTTCAGATACCGGATACCGCCCAGGAAAAAGCCTAACAGGGTAACCGCGGCTTGCAAGAGGTTACTGATGACTTCCATCTGTATTTTCCCCCTTTTGCTCCCCTGTCTGTTCTTCTTCGTTCAGTCTACGGATGCGGAAACATAACACCGTCACGCACACGCCGAGAACAAAAGCGAGCAGTCCGACCACGATATATCCAAGTGCGGTGCTGCCGCCTAACATCGTCGCCGCTGTTTCAAAGCCAGAGGAAGTTCCCATCTCGATCCGGCTGACAGTATCAGGCATGGAAAGGGAAACACCTACGATCACCGCAAGACATGCGGCCACGCAGCAAACTGCTGCAGCCCATTCTCTCCGCAGTCTTTTTTTGTATTCTTTTTCCGCAATACGACGTTTTACTTCCGCAATCCGTTCCTCATTACTTCGCATTGGTAATTCCCTCCCGCTCCAGCAATCCACGCAGACGCGCTTTTCCCCGGTATACCATATTGGTGATCTGCTTCTCACTTTTTCCCATGACCTCAGCGGCCTGCCGATAGCTCATTCCCTCAAAATAGGCCAGATAAAGAGCTTCCCGGTAATCCGCCCTCAGCTCATCCATACAGATATGCAGGATCTGATCCCGTTCCTTTGTCCGAATGACCTCTTCCACCAACGTCTTTCCATCCGGCTCTTCCGTCAGGTCATCGAGGCTGAAGAAAAGCCGATGTCTGCTTTTATGGCGCAGAGCCATGTGCCGCGCTGCTTTATACAGGTAAGCCTTAAGACCGCCGTCCCGGATGCGTGGCTTTTTTGTGAACAGATAGGAAAAGACTTCGATCATCAGGTCCTCCGCTTCGTGGACATCATGCAGATATCCATTGATGTATAGGGTCAGCGGGTTACCGTATTTTCTCATTAAAGCCTCAAGTCCTGCTTCATCGCCGCGCAGATACTGTCTGTAAAGTTCTTCATCAATGACCATGCTGTTCATTTCCTTCTGTCTGAAATACTATACACAGTATATGTGGGTATCGGCATAATTTCAAGTTCTATTTTATTTCGAACTTCGCCCCGCGCTCCAGCTCATCCCCGTCCATATGACAGATCGCGTCGATAATATAATTCCGGTACGTTGCGTTCCCGTCCTGCGGTGTCAGCCGTTCATGGGCGATCTCCCCCGCGAGTCCCATGGCGCAGACTGCAGCTGCTGCCGCCTCAAGCGGATGCTCCTGATTTGCAGTCACAAATGCTGCTGTAAGAGCAGAAAGCTGGCAGCCGGTTCCCGTGATGGAGGACATCATCGGATGGCCGTTGTAGATACAGTACGCTTTTTTTGCGTCCGCCACGAGATCAATAGCGCCTGTGACCGCGATCACAGCCCCTGTCCTCTCCGCGAATTTCTTCACGAATGCCACCGCCTCATCAAGGTTCTCTTCGGTTACACGGTCTGCGATATCCGCATCCACGCCCTTTGTGGTCCCTGCTCCCACCGCAAGCGTCTTGATCTCGGAGATGTTTCCGCGGATCACGGTGAATTTTACCGTTTTTAGGAGTTCGTTAGCCGTCGATGTCCGGAGTGTCGATGCCCCGACGCCCACCGGATCCAGCACTGCCGGGTGTCCCAGCTCATTCGCGCGTGTTCCCGCGATCTTCATAGACTCGATGGTACGGCTGTTCAGCGTACCGATATTGATATTGAGGCCTGCGCAGATCGTCTGGATCTCCGCGACCTCCTCCTTGTCGTCCGCCATGATCGGGGAAGCCCCGCAGGCCAGAACCATATTCGCGCAGTCATTGACCGTCACATAGTTCGTAATATTGTGGATCAGCGGGCTCTTCTCCCGCACCTGATCAAACATCTGTTTTAACATCCTTCTCTCTCCTCTACTGTCCCATTGCTTGCTGCATACCTGCAAGGATATTGGCTTTCTTTAAGCTGTAGATCAGCACACCGCTGATCACTGCGCCTCCGGCAGTTGAAACAAGGAACGGGATCACATATGCGTAAAATGCCAGACCTGCCGCGCTCTTTCCCATAAGGAAGATCGCTACCGGATAGGCCGTGAGTCCGCCAAGAACCGATGTTCCAAATACCTCACCGATCAGTGTCGCCGGAATGTTCTGCGTCTTCTTATACACAAGTCCGCAGATCAGCGCGCCGAACATACTGCCAGGAAATGCCATCAGGCTTCCAAGTCCCAGAAGATTCCGGATCAGCGCCGCCGCGAATGCCGCGCCCAGTCCGTACCCCGGTCCCAAGAGGACTGCACAGAGAATATTCACCATATGCTGTACCGGAGAACACTTGCTCCCGAATACGGGGAATGAAAATAAGCTTCCTGCCACTGCGACAGCGCAGAAAACGGCTGCCACCGCTAATTTTTTCGTATTTGTCTGTTTCATGTTTTATTCCGCGTGACCGTTCCTTTCTTCGGACCGTCACACATTCCTCCTTTGAAAATTTTCCGCAGCCGCAAAGCTTCCCTTGCGGCCGTATTTTTAGGAAACGGCTGTACGACAACAGCGCTTCCACAGGTGAAGTACCATGTACTCCACATAAAAATGTACAGTTCCCCTTTCCGGATCACTGTATGGAAGGCGGTCGATGCTTACTGGCATCCTCTCACGCCGGAACACGGCTTCCCATCGCTGATCTCATACAAAGCCCAGGGCGCTCCCCCTCGGCCCGCCGCCTGCTGGCGGATCCCGTTTTCTCCTTTCAAAGTATGGTTTTGTTACTGTTTTTTCTGCCACCTGTTTCGGAAACACAATGATCCCAAATTTTTTAAATCAGATGACATAAAAACAGGAGACACCCATCACGGCATGTCCCCTGTAAAAATTCATATCATGACTTCCTACGGCGGCATTATCCGCATCAGGTTAAAGGGTCGAAGTTTGAGCACTTCCTCTCAGCCCGCCAACGAGCTCCCCTGTTTTTTGTAAGACTTATTATAGCGCATCTTTGAAAATTTGCAAGTAAAGAATTTTCTATTTTTCTTTTTCCTTCTTTATCCGCACATCCTGATCCATCTGCGCTTTCGCCTTTCTCGCAACCTTCCCGGCCGTACTCATCGTACTGCCCCGGACGATCATTCCATTCCCAAAACGCCTGCGGATATCGTCGAACGCCTCATCTGCTTTCTTCTGTTTTTCCCGCTCCTTGGGATTCTCAAACAGGGAGATCTGTCTGAAATCATCCGTTGTAAGATCCGTCAGCGCCATTCCGATCAGCCGCAAAGGCTCACACTTCCAACATTCATATAACAGCTTTTTCACCTGCGCAAAGATCTCCTCCGTCACATCCGTGGGATCCTCAAACGCCCTCTGATGTGATCTTGTCTTAAAATCCAGTGTCCGATAAGTCACCGCCACACAGCTGCACTTTTTCCCGTCCCTGCGCATCCTTGCAGCCACCACATCACACTGGGCAAGCAGAAGCGCCAGTGCCTGCTCATACGTCACAAGATCCTCTTCCACGGTCGTCTCCGCGCTGTAGCCCTTCGCTTCCTCCCGCTCCGCACGAACCGGGGAATCGTCGATGCCGTTGGCATACCGATAAAGCTGATGCCCGGTCTTTTCTCCCAGGATCCGCTTGATCTCCGCCTCTCCGCTCCGCGCCATATCGCCGATGGTCTTAATTCCTTCCTGTAAGAGTCTTTGCTCCGATGCCTTTCCAAGGAACAGAAGATCCCGCACCGGAAGTGGCCACAGCTTTTCCGGGATCTCAGCCGGAAACAATGTATGTACCTTATCCGGTTTTTCAAAATCCGATGCCATCTTCGCCAACAGCTTATTCGTTCCGATCCCGACATTCACCGTAAAGCCCAGCTCATCCCGGATCTTATCCTTGATCTCGTGGGCCACCGCCACCGGATCCGGATAGATCAGATGGGTACCGGTCATATCGAGAAACACCTCGTCGATCGAAAACGATTCCATCGCAGGCGCATAGGATGCGCAGATTTCCTTAAACGCCCGGGAACACCTCTGATACAGCGCAAAATCACCCGGTACGCACACGAGATCCGGACATTTCCGCAACGCCAGAGCCACAGGTTCCCCTGTCGTCACCCCATATTTTTTCGCCGGGATCGATTTTGCCACAACGATGCTGCGCCTTAGCTTCGGATCCCCACCGATACAGGACGGGATCTCCCGAAGATCCGGCAGCCCCTCCTTTACGCGCTTCGCCGCCTCCCAGGAGAGGAAGGCGCTGTTCACATCCACATGAAATATCAACCGTTCCATACTGTTTTCCTCATACCAGAGCTTTCTGAGACTTCCGTCTCCTCATTCGGTCAGGCACTGCAAAGGAAACCTTTCTATATCATGCCTCATCATGCCTCAGCTCATCCTGCCGCACTGCCTGCTCACACGCTTTTTTCTCTCATGATCCAGAAAAACGTGCACGTAAATATAATTCCCTTTACGATCGACGTGGACGTAAGCGCCCACCAGATTCCGTCAAGCCCCATGATACCGCTAAGAACGATGGCAAGCGGTATTCTGGCACTCGTGAGCACAATACTGATCACGCTGCAGAGTCTCGTTCTTCCGAGTCCCGACAGTGCTCCGATCGTCGTCAGCTCCACGCACATAAATGCCTCGCTGAATCCAATGATCACGAGATAGCCCACAGCTGTCGCAACCGCCTTCGGCTCATGGAAGAAGATATCCGCGATCGCATTTGGGAAACAGATAAATACGGCGGAGACCAGCACTCCCCAGATTCCGACCGTCCACAGGGATACCTGATATCCTTTCCGGACGCGTTCTCTCTCCCCGGCCCCATAGTTCTGGGCCACAAACGCGTTTAACGCAGCTGCAAAGCCATCAGCCGTATTCCAGGAGATCGATTCGATCTGACCGCCAACTCTCTGCGTTGCCACTGCCTCCGCACCGTATCCGGACACCATTCGCGTCAGGATCATGGAAATCCCGCAGTACGCCATGCCCTGGAGCGCGGTTGGAATTCCGATCCTGCAGATTCCCCTTAAAAATTCAACAGGGATCTTCGCAAAGAGCCGGGTTCCTTTTAACACATTCTCCTTCTTCCGCGCAATGATCCCAAGAATCATGATACTCATCACGATCGCCTGAGCTGTCACCGTAGCGATCGCTGCCCCGGTCACACCAAGTCTCGGAAATGGTCCCGGTCCGAGGATCAGGACCGGATCCAGGATCATGTTTGTCACAAGTCCGATAAGATTTGCCATAAACGGCGTTTTTGAGTCTCCCTGAGCCGTATAGAGTCCCGTGAGTGTCAATGTCAAAAATGAAAATACGATCAGTCCGCAGGCGATCTTTGTGTAAGCCAGCGCTGCCGCCTGGGCCTCCGCATCTTCAAGTCTGAAAAATCCCACCATCTGATTGACAAATATGAGACAGAGGACCGCATACGCGATTCCCATTGCCGCTGAAAGCTGCACTGCAGCCTGAGCAAATCCGTGGGCTTTTTCCCGGTCCCCTCGCCCGATACATTGTGCCACCTGAACCTGTCCGCCCATTCTCGCCATGGACGCCAGCCCCTGCGAAAGCCAGGTAAACATTCCCCCGACGCCGACTCCCGCTACTGCCTTTGATCCCAGAAGACCGATCCATGCCATGTCCGTAATGTTGTAAAGCGTCCCCAGAAATGCCGATGCCATGATCGGGATAGCGAGCTTCACCAGGGTCTTCATGATAGGTCCCTTTGTTAAATTTCCTTCCATACCCCAAATTCCTCATATATTTTTTTGATTGTCCAGTATTTCTATTATAGCTGATTTCTTCTGCGATGCAAACATATCTTTTCCTTGTTTACATTCTACCATATCTCTCAATGTACAGCAAACGCTAGTTCTGTATCTTGATAAAAATTTTGGCACACCTGACTCATCAAAGTAACGAGAACGCGGTGTGCCATTTTTCCCTTTATATATGTGTTTTTTCTGATACTACGGACGCCTGATTCAGATTCTTCTGCAACATGGCAATCAATTCCTCAATAACTATTGGCTTGGATAAGAATCCATCCATGCCGCATTCCAGCGCTTTCTTTCTGTCTTCATCAAACGCATTTGCAGTCATGGCAAGAATTGTAATCCCCGCCAGTGCCGGATTATCCAGAGCACGGATCGCCTTAGTGGCTTCATATCCATTCATTACCGGCATCTGTACATCCATCAGCACCAGATGATAATCGCCCGGCTTCGAATTCTTAACCTTCTCCACTGTTTCTGCCCCATTTTCTGCAGTATCAACCAGGAAGCCATATTCATTAAGAAGCTCCACCGCAATTTCACTGTTCAGTTCATTGTCTTCCGCAAGCAGTATACATTTTCCTCTGAAATCTGAGCCTGCCGTCGGAAGAATTGACTTCTCCGGCTCGTCCTGGCTCTGACCGATAACAGTCATCAAAGTCTCTCTGATATCTGACATAAACAGAGGTTTCGCGCAGAATGCAGTTACCCCTGCTTCTCTGGCTTCCACTTCAATATCTGACCAATCATAAGCCGTCAGGATAATGATCGGCGTATCATCTCCAAGACTACGGATCTGTCTGGTAACCTCAATGCCATTCATATCCGGCAGCCGCCAGTCGATAATATAAGCATGGAATGCATCCCCAAGCTCCATAGACTGCCGTGCACGGAGGACGGCCTCCTTACCGGAAAGTGTCCATTCTGAACGCATTCCAACCTTCACCAGCATCTTTGTCACACTGTCACAGGTATTAAAATCGTCGTCTGCAACCAATGCCTTAAGACCTTCCAGCTCTGCAATCTTCTCTATACGGTGATTCCCGGACTGGATCCGGAATGGCAGACGAACAATAAATTCGGTGCCTTTCCCCTGTTCGGTCTGAACCTCAATGGTGCCGCCCATCATATCCACGATATTCTTGGTAATGGCCATGCCAAGTCCTGTGCCCTGAGTCCTGCTCACAGTGGAAGTCCGCTCCCGCTCAAAAGGAGAAAAGAGCTTCTGTACAAATTCCTGGCTCATGCCGATTCCATTATCCTTTACCCGGATCTCGTACAGTTCACTGCCTCTTTGGAGTCCCGGGAACTGTTTCAGCCGGACAGAAACCGTTCCGCCTGCAGGAGTAAACTTGATCGCATTAGACAAAAGATTCAGCAGCACCTGATTTAAACGTGTCCTGTCACAATAGACATCCTCATTGGTAATATCCATTGCATCCATATAAAGATCCAGCTGTTTCGCATGGACCTGCCCGCTGATAATGGTCTTCAGATCATGAAGCACATCCGACAGACTGACCTCCGTTTCTTCCAGATGGATCTTTCCACTCTCAATCCGGCTCATATCCAGGATATCATTGATCAGTGAAAGCAGATGTTTACTGGAGGAAAGGATTTTGCTCAGATAATCTCTGACTTTTTTCTGATTATCAATATTACTTACAGCCAGTGTGGTAAAGCCGATGATCGCATTCATTGGTGTCCGGATATCGTGAGACATATTGGAAAGGAAAGTACTCTTTGCCCTGTTTGCTGTCTCTGCAGAGCGTACTGCCTCAGAAAGTGCCTGATTCATTTTCCAGTCAGCAGTACGGTCCGACATAACCAGGATATATTTCTTCTTTCCGTTTAATTCACTTCCCATTGCAATATTATGAAACCAGCGTTTTTCCCCTGTTTTCAGATGAACATATTCAAAATCCCATTCTCTCTGTTCATGAACCCGGATTTCCTCCAGATAATTTTTCCCCGGGTCCCCCTGTTCCGCTATATGCAGTTTTCCCAGAATACTAATATCTTTACGAATCTGTTCTACCGTAATGCCCAGCAGTTTTTCCACATTCGGACTGACGTAATCTGCCTGGTATGTTTTTGCATCCAGCATCAGGAAAACATCATCCACATTCATTGAAAGCTTTTGAAACAGCTCATCCCGGTACAGAATCTCCGTATCTTTTTTTCTGAGGTTTGTCCTGTTTTTTTGAATAACAAGGCTTATAAGGAATGCGGCAATACAGAAGACAACCGCGCTGACAAGAAGTATCGTACTGCGCTGCAGACTGTTCATACTGGCATTGACGATATCCGCCTGTACAAGTCCTAAGAACATCCAGTCCTGTATATCCGATTTTTCATAGACCAGATAGTAGCTCATTCCATCAAGATTTAAAAGCATCGCATCTGTACGTCCTGCCTTAAACTTCTCCGAAAGCTCATTGATCTCTTTTTCAGACATATCAGAATGTTCTCTCAGAACCCCGAAGAAATTATACACCTTCCCCCATGACGCAGAAGAGTGATTCACCACAACACGGCCATCCGGACGAACAACAAAGCTCTGGGCATTTTCATTGAAGGCAGAGATATCCAGTACCTTTACGATATCAGAGTTTTCATAGGCAATGGCAATCGCATCATATTCAAAGCCCTGATAAATTCCATGAGCCTTAGGAGTGGCAAAAACAAGCAGCTGGGGTTTTCCGGGAACTGCTGCATTCGCAATAACATCATTTCCCTGCCGTATCTCCTCTTCAATATTTTCCTGTAATCCAAGATACCCTGTTTTGCCTGTTACGGCCTTATAGTTCCCGTCAGCTGACAGAAAAAAGAACTCTACAAAGCCTGCATTTTCCTGCGCCTTCTTTATACAATCACGAATTTCATCTTCATCGGAGATATTCTGCAGATTCTCACCCCACATATGAAGATAAGTAAGATTCTTATCTGTCAGTTCCCTCAGCATGTTATCAGACTGATGAAAAACCTCCGCCAGATGAGAGACGCTCTCCTCATAAACAGTTTTCGATATAAATCCCAAATATTGGAAAACCAGCAAAGCAATGCACGCAAAAACAGCTATAAAAGCCGCTATCATAAATCGTTTTCTCATAACAGGTCTCTTTCTGTCTTTATTATGATTTTTATTATCCATTCTTCTACCCCTGAGTACTGCAGGTATTGCCTGCAGTACTGCCACCAATAAGAAGTTTGAACATTTTATTGTAAGCCGGACATTCGCAATCCGCTTTCGCTGCTTGCTCATGAACGCAGTTCGCATCCCCCTTACCCACCGCTTAGTGCTCTACACACTTGAAGCGGGGGATTGCTTATTCTGCGTTCAAACTTCTTACCTCAGAGTTATGTAATCTTCAGGCTCTGCAAGAACGGCATCACCACCTGAAACATATCCTGTCCAGGTATCTTTCACAGTGGTATCTTCTCCCTCAAACACAACGTCCGCATCTGCCGGATAAGCTTTCATGTGTTTTGGTATTGCAAGGCAGGTTACCGTGAAAACATCATTGTCCTGAACTTTTTTTCCATCTTTTGTAACTTTGCTCAAGGTATAACCATCATCTGTTTCCTTGACTTCTACAGAAATACCGCTGAGCACTGGCAGCGAGCCACGATTAAAGGGAATAAAACCTCCCTCATAGCCTTCTATAAAGTTTCTGACTGTCTCTTTCAGTTCCGCTCCGCTCATCGTGCTGCTGTACGCTGAAAGACTATTTGGCATGATCATGCTGCGCGCCATTTTTCTTGTATAGCCGGCTTTCAGCACGTTTCCCGTAAAGCTGTTTCCGGTTGCAATCAGCACATCTGTTCCATAAATGCCACGCAGAGTGTTTGCCATAACAGAATATGCTTCATTACCTCCACTGCTGTGGAAACGACTGGCATAAGCCTTCTGTGAATCCAATACTATTTTCTCAGAAGTGGATTTCTCCTCAAGGAGCTGGGCATTAAATGACTGATAAGCCTGCCCTGCATCATATTCTCCTGAAATCATCTTAGACACCACATCCTTGGACACAGAGAAAAAGTCATTTGACGCAATACGGATATACATATGGTTTTCCTCTATCACAGGTTTCACATCTTTCATATATTGTGTAAGATGGAGTTCCACATCCTGACTGTAGCTTAACAGATCCTGTCCATCACTAATGATCCGGTTCTGCGCATCCTCCGAAAGCATTGTATCCAACACCTTCATTGCTTTCTTTCGACGTGTCTCATCCTGTGTCAGATCTCGGTTTAAAGCCACCTGGAAATATGGCGTAGTCATAATCCACTTTTCACCGTTCTCCTGAAAGAATGGAAGAAATGTTGTGTTTATGCCCTGATCCTGAAACATTTTTACACCGGAAGAGCTGCCAAAGTACATGGAAAGCTTGCCACTTTGATACATCTCAACTATATCATCATAACTCAGATTCAGATCATCCTGACTCAGCCCTGTATCCTGAATAAACTGTTCCATACGTTCAAAAGCCTCCGGCCAGACGGTATCGTCCAGACCTTCTCTCTTTGTACTTTCCAGGTCACTGTAGGTCGTCCGCCACTTGCGTCCGTCTACAGAAGACAGCTCTGAAGCAGACAATCCCTGCAGTGTTTCCATACAGGTATAATCATAATGATAGTCTGCAGTAAACCCACGGATCCCCACTTTGTCAAATGCCTCGCAAGCAGAGACAAAGCTTTCATAGTCTGTCGGCAACGGGATATCATATTTTTCAAAAAGGTCTTTGTTCACTATAAAGCCATGGGCATCTGCACACACCGGAAGCCAGTTTACGCTTCCATCCTCGTTCATAAAATTGCTGAGGTATGTATCATAGACAGCACCTGCCTCATTGGTTGTGGAAAGGTCCATCAGACTGTCTTTCAACGGACTTGCATCATGCAGTGAAAAACGACAGCAGGTGATAATATCCGGCAATCCACCGTTTTCCTTAAGAAACCTGTAGAAATCCAGATCATTATTCCCTACTACAAATTCAACATTGATATCCGGAAGCTGTTCCTGGATGTATGGTGCATATTTTTCATACAGGTTTGTGCTCCATAAATATACCGTGATGGTTTCTGCATCTTCTTTTTTCTCACTTTTTCCGCCGCAGGCCGACAGAAGTGATATACTCATCACCATCATTAAAAGTACAGCCAAAGCCCTGTTCCATCTTTTCTTTTTCATTACGGATCCCCCTCTGGGATTGTTTCCCATTTTCTTTCTTCTATCCCTGCTGCTCTGTTGTATTTTCTTCTTTAACAATATCAAAGTATCCGACAATTCCTATAAATCCGTCTTTTTTCAGAGGAGACCATAGAGTATGAAGTTTCAGATCATACATCTGTTTTTTGTTTTCCATCTTTGCCATTACCTGCAATGAGATTTCTTTATTTTGCTCAGATGCCTGAGCCAGCAAATCTCTGACATGTCCTATATCTTCGCCGCTTACTTCGAATATATTGAATACATCGTACTTTGGATCATCTCTTTGACATATTATCTGCTTTTTTTCGTTCATTATAGTCAGCTGGCCTGAAATTGCATTATACTCAATGGAATTTTTGCCGCTATTCATTTTAAAAAACTCTATTTTTTCCTGCATAAGCTTAATGGCATACTGGGAATAATTTTTACGGGGCAAAGACTTTTCCCGTAATATTTCATTAGAGAGCCTCTGCGCCTCATAGTACTGTTTATCATCATCTATTTTGTCAGTAAGCATTTTAGAAAGCTGAAGCCTGAGTTCTTTTAAGCATTTAAGAAGAACCGGATTGAACTGTCCACACTGTCCTTCCAGGATCATTTTAACCGCTGTATCATGATCAAATGCTTTCTTATAGCATCTTTCACTGGTAAGTGCATCATAAACATCGACTATCGATACGACCTGTGCTGAAATTGGTATCTCTTCACCCTTCAGTCCATCCGGATAGCCTTTTCCATCCCATCTTTCATGATGCCATCTGCAGATTTCCCATGCGGTATGCACCAATGGTTTATCCTTTGGAAAAGGCATATCCTGGATCAGGATCGCACCTATTTCACTGTGCGTTTTCATGATCCTAAATTCTTCATCGGTCAGTCTGCCCGGTTTAGTTATCAACCACCACTTCAAGTCAACATCATAAACTTAAGGAAAAAATGGAAAGGAATCTGTTCGCAGGTTCCTTTCATTGTGTTAAAATATAGGC
>OBZC01000719.1_pt1 | contig 32607 bp, 32 predicted proteins | sample 1538231 | NCBI WGS metagenome assembly OBZC01 (sample SAMEA2580225, study PRJEB22360) | human gut metagenome | biome: human gut; feature: human-associated habitat; material: faeces | place: Denmark | collected 2008/2010 | reverse complement strand
GCGCCGTTAATTCTTGAGTTGAAAAAACATCAAGAAACCATTAATACTATTACAGTAGTCACAGCTCAACACCGTCAAATGCTTGACCAAGTTTTGGAGACTTTTGAGATAGTTCCTGATTATGATTTGGATATCATGGGAAAAAACCAATCACTTCAGGAAATTACTTCTAAAATCTTGGCTAATTTTGATCCAGTTGTTAAGAAGGAACAACCTGATTTGGTTTTGGTTCATGGTGATACAACAACAACATTTGCTGCTGGTTTGGTTGCATTTTACAATAAAGTAAGTATCGGTCACGTTGAGGCTGGGCTTAGAACTTATGATAAATATTCACCATATCCAGAGGAAATGAATCGTCAGATGACTGACAGCCTTTCTGATTTGTATTTTGCACCTACTCAAGAAAGTAAAGCAAACTTATTGTCGGAAAATCATAAAAAAGAGGCAATTTATGTCACTGGTAACACAGCGATTGATGCCTTAAAACTTACAGTTAAAGATAATTATTATCATGAAGTTCTCGATAAAATCGATGAGAATAAAAAAATTATCTTAGTAACAATGCACCGAAGAGAGAATCAAGGTGAGCCAATGCGTCGAGTATTTAAAACTCTTCGTCATATGGTAGATGAGCATTCTGAAATTGAAGTGGTTTACCCTGTTCATTTGAGCCCTTCTGTACAAGCTGCAGCAAAGGAAATTTTAGGTGACCATGATAGAATTCATCTTATCGCACCTTTAGATGTCTTTGATTTTCATAATTTAGCTTCTAGAAGTTACTTTATTATGTCAGATTCTGGTGGTGTTCAAGAAGAAGCTCCATCACTTGGAAAACCTGTTTTAGTATTACGAGATACAACAGAGCGTCCAGAAGGTGTTAAAGCAGGAACATTGAAACTTGTCGGAACTGATCCAGACAAGGTGAAAGAAGCAATGACTTCACTTTTAACTGATGAAGCTCTTTATAAAGAAATGTCTGAAGCTCCTAATCCTTATGGTGATGGTAAAGCATCTGAGAGAATTGTTCAAGCGATTAAAGTGTACTTTAATTTGGAAGATTCTGTATCAGAGTTTCACGAAGGAGGAAATTGAGTGTGAAAAGAGATAAAAAAATCTGGTATTGGATTTTATGTTTGATTTTCTTTGAAGCATTACTATTTCTCTACTGTAATCAAGTCAATCCTAATTTATTCATGTTTGAAGCTTTCTTTCTGATTTTAGGTATTGCTGCAGTATGTTTCTTAACAGAGCTTCTGATTACTTGGCTAATCATTTTAAGTTTTGCTTTAAGTATCTTTGTATTGGTTAGTGGTGTTGTCTATCTTCCACTAAATGATACATTATTTCTTATATTCAGTTTTCCTTTGTTAATGGGGATACTTTCAAAGATTAAGTATTACTTCTATAAATTTATTTCATCTGTTCAGATTGAAGAAGTCAAGGCTAGTAACGCTTATCACGATTTATTAGGGGATAAAAAACCTGTTCAAGCACTTTTGATACATTGGTCTCATGAAGAACAATTCTTTGAATTGAGTCCTCGTGAATATAACCATTTGCTTACTAGTATCTATCATCAGATTTCAGATAAGCTGGATCGCTTTGAGCAAGTCTTTTATGTTTCTGAGGGGAGCTACTTAATCCTCTCAAAAAATAAATCTAGAAACTTAGAAAAGATTTATAAAACTAGTCTTGAAGAAGATCTAAAAGAAATGACATTCACTTGGGGAAGTAGTTATCAAGGTATTCAATTTCAATCAGGTTTTCTTGTCATTGATAAAAAGAATTCCAAAAAATTTGATAACTATAGTGAATTAATGAGTAATTTAAACCGTCAGTTAGAAACGGATATTATTGTTGAGTATTAGGGGGAAGTTATGACTATCACAAACTTGTTTTTTGTATTTGCTTTATGTATTAGCCTTATTTTTGCGATTGCTTTCATTGTTTTGTTTACTGTTTATACAGTAATATATGAACGTGTTTCTCATAATTTCAAGGCGGTGAAACATGGTTAGTCAGTTTTTAATGATTTTCACCCTAATATCCATCTGGATTTCCTTAATTTGGGGTGTTGTTATTCTGGTATCAGGTGTTCATTTTTGGTTGAAACATAGTGATTTTAAGGTTGATAAGGAGAAACTTCCTTATTATCCTAAGGTTACGATTGTAGTTCCAGCCCATAATGAAGATGTTGTTATCTCTCAAACGGCTCAAGCTATCTTGAATATGAATTATCCTCATGACAAGGTTGAGCTACTTTTGTTTGCGGATAACTGTTCAGATAATACTTACCAAGAGTGTTTAGCTGTTCAAGCCTTGCCAGAGTATGCTGGACGTAATATTACCATTATTAATCGTAAGGGTACTGGTGGTAAAGCAGGTGTTCTGAACGATGCCCTTAAAATGGCTGATGGAGAATATATCTGTATTTATGATGCGGATGCCATGCCTGAAACTAATGCACTTTACTTCTTAGTTAAAGAAGTGATGAAGGATCCAGAACGAAGAGTGGCGTCCTTTGGCCGTAATAAAACAAGAAATGCAAAACAAAATTTCTTAACACGTTGTATCAATCAAGAGATTGTTGTCACGCAACGTGTTCACCACGTTGGAATGTGGCATTTATTTAAAATTGGTCGTATTCCAGGAACGAACTTCATTATTCAAACTGAATTCGTTAAAAGTATTGGTGGTTGGCGAAATGGTGCCTTGACCGAAGATACCGATATTTCCTTCAAGATTATGCAAAGTGGTAAATTAATTGCTCTGGCATATAATTCTGAAGCCTTCCAACAAGAACCTGAAACGCTTAAAAGTTATTATATGCAACGTAAGCGTTGGGCAAAAGGTAATTACGAAGTTGTTATCTCGAACTTTAAACATTTGTTTGGTAAAGGAAATTGGCGTGTAAAACTAGAAGTAGCGAATTACTCTTGTATTTTCTTCTGGTTTAATGGTGCAATTGTCTTATCTGATTTAATCTTCTTTGCTAATGTCTTAGCCATTGTTTTACATATCTTTTTCCCAACCGTTCAGATTCCGTTTGCCTTTGATTCAAGTAATATTTACATTGCTCAATTAATGTTGTTTAACTGGCTCTTGATGATTGGATTATATTTATTGCAAATCAATGTTGCCCTAGCTTCACAATTTGGACAAGCAACCAGCAAACAAATTTGGTTAGCGATTCTCTCTTATTTTAGTTACGCACAGTTATTCATTATTGTTTCTTTAGATTCGTTGTGGTCTATTATCATGGATAAAATTCTTCATCGTGAAGGAACAACATGGGTTAAAACTAAGCGTTTTGCAGAATAGGAGTATGTATGAAAACAAAATATTTTAAATATTTATGGTTTGTAGTTATCCTTGGCTTATTTGTTTTTTCAATGTTTACCATAAGAATGAAAACGAAAACTGATATTCAAGATAGAATTTATCAAAAATGGGAAAAACACTTCGTGGTCAAAAAAGGCAACGAAGCATATGTCAAAACTACTAATGACAAAGACAAAGATGTTGTTCTTTCCGAGTCACAAAGTTACGGAATGCTAATCACCGTGCGAGCATCTAAGAAAGGTTTAGCTAATCAAAAAGATTTTGAAAGACTCTACAAGTATTATTTGTCACATCGTATTGAAGGCAATCAATTGATGTCTTGGGAACAAATTGTTCAAAAAAGTGCTAAAAATGTTGATGATCACAATGCAACTGACGGGGACCTTTATATTGCCTATGCCTTGATTGAAGCTTCAAAACAATGGCCAAGCCATAAAGATGAGTATCAAACACAGGCCAAGGCCCTCTTGCAGGATATTCTCAAGTATAACTATAATGAAAATACTGGAATTTTGACTGTTGGGAACTGGGCGAACAAAGATTCCAAATATTATAATCTTATGAGAACTTCAGATACTGTACCTAAGCAGTTCCAAGCTTTTTATGAAGTTACAAAAGATAAAAAATGGTTGGATATTAATAACAAGATGTTAAGTAGTCTTGAAACGATCAGTTCTAAAACGAAGACTGGATTAATTCCAGACTTTATCTGGGTGGATGAATCAGGGGCTCGTGTGGTTAAGCCTTACACCATCTCAAATCAGTTTGATTCAACGTATTCTTATAATGCTTGTCGTCTTCCATACAATCTTACTCAGAGTAACGATGAAAAGAGTCAGAAAGTCCTTAATAAGATGTTGGATTTCTTTATGACTCAGAAAAATGTCTTTTCAAATTACAATTTGTCTGGTAAGTTTTTAGACGACCACCAAGCTGCAAGTTTTAAAGCACCAATTGCTTTTGCGGCTGAGAAGGATCAAAAGTACTTGAAATTAGTTCAGCAGAATAAGATTGTCTTTATGCAGGATCTTCCTGTTAAGAATTACTATGATTCTGCGATTATTACTTTAGTAGCCATGGAATTCTTCTAAGTAATAGTTAACTAATGACTCAAAATCTTCCCTAAACCTGTTATTTGGAAACAGTAGCATTAGGGAAGATTTTTTCTTACGACTAATGATTGAAAATAAATTAAATTTTAATCTCGAATGAGCACGAAAAATCTGATTTTGAAAGGTTCTTAAGTTGGTTAACAATTGCTCTTAATGGTGAAAACTAATAAAGAAATCAAATGTAAAAAGTCGTATTTTTAATGATTCTTCTTATGTTTTATGTAAGTCTTCTATGATATAATAGTTTGATGACTATTTTAAATGATATGGTTCCTCTAGCGAGCCACTTGGTTTTTATTGGTTTAACTTATCAGATGGTGAATACGCTTTTTGATTGGGAAAAAATAACCAAGAATGTTATTGTTAACACTGGGAAATTGAGATTATTCTTGCTTTTTATTAGTATTGCCATTGGTTTTCTAGTAAGTTCATTCTTTATATATGTTTTAACGCTATGTCAATCGTTAGCAAGCTCAATATCTTAAATTAGTGATTTTAAAAGACTTTTGATATAATACAAAAAGATGAAATTGACCCTTGAAAGGAATCCTTATGGATAAAATTATTGTACAGGGTGGCAACACTCGATTAAGTGGTGAGGTTGTCATTGAAGGTGCTAAAAACGCTGTTCTGCCATTATTGGCTGCGACTATTTTAGCCTCTGAAGGTCAGACAACCTTGACTAATGTTCCAATCTTGTCAGATGTTTACACCATGAATAATGTGGTTCGTGGCTTGGATATTGATGTAGACTTTGACGAAGAAAATAATAGTGTAGTAGTTGATGCTAGTGGTGAGATTCTAGATCAAGCGCCATACGAATATGTTAGTAAAATGCGTGCTTCCATCGTAGTACTTGGACCTATTCTTGCTCGTAATGGTCATGCTAAGGTTTCTATGCCTGGTGGTTGTACCATCGGTAGTCGCCCGATTGACCTCCATCTCAAAGGTTTGGAAGCTATGGGAGCTAAGATTACCCAGGTTGGTGGTGATATTACAGCAACTGCTGATAAACTCAAAGGTGCAACTATTTATATGGACTTTCCATCTGTCGGTGCCACTCAGAACCTTATGATGGCAGCGACTTTGGCTGATGGAGTCACAACTATTGAAAATGCTGCGCGTGAACCAGAAATTGTTGATTTGGCTTTACTTCTAAATGAAATGGGGGCAGATGTCAAAGGTGCTGGAACTGAAACACTCGTGATTAAAGGAGTAAAATCTCTTCATGGTACGCAGCATGCGGTTGTTCAGGACCGTATTGAAGCAGGTACTTTTATGGTAGCAGCAGCTATGACGTCAGGAGATATTCTCATCAAAGATGCCATCTGGGAGCACAACCGTCCTTTGATTTCTAAATTACTGGAAATGGGTGTCGGCGTTAAGGAAGAAGAAGGAGGCATTCATGTTACATCTGATGTTTCGAAATTGAAACCAGTAACCGTTAAAACTCTTCCTCATCCAGGTTTTCCAACGGATATGCAGGCCCAATTCACAGCGCTTATGGCAGTGGTTAAGGGTGAATCAACGATGATTGAAACTGTCTTTGAAAATCGTTTCCAACATCTGGAAGAAATGCGTCGTATGGGACTTCATTCAGAAATTCTTCGAGATACTGCAATGATTCACGGTGGTTTGCCACTTCAAGGTGCTCAAGTTATGTCTACTGACCTTCGAGCATCTGCGGCCCTTATTTTGACAGGGATGGTTGCTGAAGGGACAACGACAGTTGGTAAATTGACACACTTGGATCGTGGTTACTATCAGTTCCATGAGAAACTAGCTAAACTAGGAGCCAATATTTCACGTGTAAGTGAGGGCTAGTATGGAAACTGGTAAAGGCTATGTTTTTCGTCAATTATTGCTTGTTTTAATCGTTTGTTTGGTTAGTCTTGCTTTTCTGGCCCTTGGTTTAATGGTTGGTTATGCCGTCTTAGGCGAGGGTAAGGATCCAATAAGCATCTTAAAACCAGAAACCTGGCAAGCAATCGTTGCTAAATTTACAGGAAAATAAAAGGGAGTGGGCTGTCGTCCTACTCCTTTACTTATGCAGATTCATAGAGATAGGAAGAACACGATGGCAAAAAGAAAGACATCTTTAACGAATAAACAGAAACGTCAGATTTTCTCATTACTGATAGCAGTCTTGGTAGTAGTTCTAGGTTATATTGGGACGAGTAATAAGCTTTCGCCTAATAATCCAATCAAGCAGGTAGCCAGTCTAGTCTCGGGAAAATCCAATAACTCCGTAAAATCTAACGGTTCAACAAGTGGTCAGTCTACACCACAAGAGCAGCTTGCTGAGACAGTGATGACTAGCTCTGTCAAGAGTCAACTTGGAAACTCCATAGAATGGAATGGGGCAGGGGCCTATATTATTAATGGGAACAAGACGAATCTAAATGCTAAGGTATCTAGCCAACCCTATGCTAATAACCAAGTCAAAACGGTTCAAGACCAAACAGTTCCTACAGTAGCCAATGCCTTGTTAAGTAAAGCGACAAGACAGTATAAGAACCGTCAAGAAACAGGTAATGGATCAACATCATGGACACCAGCTGGATGGCACCAGGTCCAAAATCTATCAGGAGAGTATAGTCATGCCGTAGACAGGGGGCATTTGTTAGGTTATGCACTAGTTGGAGGTTTGAAGGGATTTGATGCCTCCACTTCAAATCCTGAGAATATTGCAGTTCAAACAGCTTGGGCCAACGAGGCCAATAGTGATAATTCTACAGGACAGAACTATTATGAAAGTCTTGTACGGAAAGCTCAGGATAAAAACAAACGTGTCCGTTACCGTGTCACTTTAATTTATGACGGAGATAACCTTATACCATCAGGAACGCATCTTGAAGCCAAGTCAGCTGACGGATCCCTTGAGTTCAATGTCTTTGTTCCTAATGTACAAGAGGGGATTACCCTAGATTATTATTCAGGTAAAGTGACAGTGAATTAGAGAAAAAACTAACGACTCCAATTGGGGTCGTTATTTTTAAAGTTCAAAAAACGAAAAACCCACCCGAAGGTGAGTTTCTTATTCACTAGCTTGCTCCCATTGTTTAGAGAGGTAGCGAGAGTAGCTAGAGATGGCGAAGTTAACCACGAAATAAGCTAAAGCTACGATACCGTACAAGGTAAAAATTTGGCTTGGTTCGTAGTAACCACCCATCAAAATTTGACTCTTACCAAACAATTCTTGTAAGGCAATAACAGAGTAAAGGAAAGAAGTATCCTTGATGACTGTTACAAACTGAGAAATAATTGATGGTAACATCTTACGGATAGCCTGTGGGAAGATAATGTAAACAAAGATTTGCTTATTGGTAAATCCTTGCGACAATCCAGCTTCCGTTTGTCCATGGTCAATAGAGTTGAGTCCTCCGCGAATAATTTCTGCCAAGGCAGCAGACGTGAAGACTGTGAAAGAGGTAATTCCTGCTGCTGTAGACTTAAGTTGGAAGACCAAGAAAATAATGAAAATCCAAAGCAAGTTAGGTACATTACGCACAAACTCAATATAGATAGAAGCTATCCAACGAAGAATAGGATTTTTGCCGTTACGCATGACCGCAAGAATGGTTCCGAAAAAGGTAGATAGCACAATGATGAAGAAAGACAAGTAAAGTGTCGTCCACAACCCTTGTGCCAAGAATTTAAGGTTAGTAGCTGATAAAACTTCTGACATAGTGGACCTCCTTAGTATGCTTTCTTATTCTCTTCTTCTTTACGACGTGCCCAAGTTGCAAGAGGGAAACACATGATAAAGTAGAGAAGTGCAGCTCCAGCAAAGGCCGGCACATAATTGGTTGTGTCATAAGCCCAAGCCTTAGCCGTGAACATAATATCTGCACCAGAGATGATGGCAACTGTTGAAGTGTTCTTAATCAAGTTAACCACTTGGTTGGTAAGTGGTGGCAAGATAGTACGAACAGCTTGAGGCAAGATAATGATACGCATGGTATCGGCATAGGTAAATCCTTGAGACAAAGCCGCTTCGGTTTGACCTTTAGGAACGGCCTCAATACCCGTACGAATAATTTCAGAGATATAGGCTCCAGTGTAGATACCCACACAGAGGATAGCCGTCAATGAAATAGGAAGCATGATATAGCCGTCCGTCAAGATTGAAATCCCATAGAAGACGACCACGAATTGGACAAGCAGTGGTGTGTTTTGGAAGATTTCGACATAAACACGAGCAATGCCACGAAGCACCTTGTTATGAGTCGAACTCATGGCACCAAAGATGAGCCCAAGAAGAAGGGCAACAATCAAGGCACCAATCGAAATACCGAGGGTGTAGAAGAAGCCTTTAGCAAATTGTCCAAAGTTAGCGAAGAAAGCAGCCCAACGTTCAAGAGCGAAAGGACTAGCCGTTTCAGTTAAAAGATACATAAATTCAGGACTCCTTTCTATTTATCTTCAGCCTTAGCTGGTTTTAAGTGGTATTTATCGTATAGTTTTTGAAGACTACCATCCTTTTGCCATTTCGCCAGCAAATCGTTGGTATAGTCAATCAAGTCTTGGTTAGACTTACTTGAAGCAATACCGTATTCTTGAGTTTTGAAACCTTCTTTCAAGGTTTTTGTCTTCTTGCTTTCATAGCCAGAAAGGATAGATTTATCAACTGAGAAGGCATTTACACGGTGAGCATAAAGAGATACAGCCAATTCAGGGAAAGAACCGAGTTGAACGTAGTTGAACTTAAGATTGTGGGCTGAGGCATATTCTTGCAAGGCAGCCTTAGTTGACGCACCTTGAGAAACCCCGATAGTCTTACCGTTCAAATCTGAGATTTTATTAATACCTGAATCCTTAAGAACCAAGAAACCAATTTGGTCATAGTAGTAAGGATTTGAGATGGCGTAAGATGCCTTACGTTCATCATTGATGGTATAAGTACCGATAAGTAAGTCAATTGTTCCGTTATCCATAAGAGGTTCACGAGTTTGTGTTGTTACTGGAATATAGTTGACTTTCACTTTGAGCTCATCGGCAATTTTTTTAGCAAGATCGACTTCCATACCCTCGTAGGTATTGGTCTTAGCAGAATAGTAACCAAAGTTAGGAACGTCCTGCTTAACACCAACGTTAAGTGTACCTCGCTTAACAATTTTTTGAACTGCTTTACTATTTAAGAGCTTGCTCTTATCTTCAGCCACCGTTTTATGACTTGAGATAAGAAAAACCGTTGCTATAGCTAGAGTGGCGACTGTCAGGTAACGTAAGATTTTTTTGAAAATCATAGGCCACCTCCTTAGGCGTCGACTTGAACACGATCAGAGTTGTGATCGATAATCTTAGAAAGGAATTGCACAGCACGAGGTTCCGTAGGGTTGTCAAAGAAACCATCCACATCAGTAGTGTCAACAAGAATTTGACCTTCGGCCATGAAAATAATACGGTCAGCCACACTACGGGCAAATCCCATTTCGTGGGTAACAACTACCATGTTCATGCCACCTTTGGCAAGGTTTTGCATAACGGCCAGAACATCACCAATAGTTTCAGGGTCAAGGGCTGATGTTGGTTCGTCAAAGAGCAAAAGCTCAGGATTCATGGCAAGACCACGGGCAATAGCGACACGTTGCTTTTGCCCACCAGAAAGCATACCAGGGTAAGAATCTTTCTTGTCCCACATGTTAACGTAGCGAAGGAATTTTTCAGCAGTCTTTTCAGCTTCAGCCTTACTGATGCCGAGAACCTTGATAGGTGCCAAGGTTACATTTTCAAGGACGGTTTTGTGGGGGTAGAGGTTAAAGTGTTGGAAAACCATACCAGCTTCTTTACGAAGTTCAACCAAATCTTTGGCAGATGCTTCAGTAACGTTATGTCCGTTAACGATGAGGGTCCCATTCTCAATAGATTCCAAAGCATTAATTGTACGGATAAGGGTAGATTTTCCGGAACCAGAAGGTCCCAAGAGAACCACAACTTGTCCTTTTTCAATTTCTAAATTGATGTCACGAAGAGCATGATAGTCTCCATAATATTTATTCACATTTTTAAATTCAATGAGTGCCATACGAGTCTCCTTTAATGGGGAATTCTTGTTAGATAATCTAACATACAATAAATTTTAGCATAAGTGAAGCTGGATGTCAAAAATTTCTGAAAATTTATTAAAAACGTTCGTGTTTTACTGCATAATCATCCATAATTTTTTCTAAATGTGAACAAATAAAAAATATTCCCAGAGAATTGCACTCTTACTTGCTTCTTTCCATTTTTAGGATTAATGTTATAAATTCAAAAACTTAACCATATGAGTTGATGGTTAAACTTGCTTGTTAGTAGGGTGCTATTCTTGATTTGAATAGTTTCGTAATTGCGTCAGAAATACCTTATCTTGTAATGTTATGTAACAATAAGAAAATGTAATATATATTTTCATAGTGAAAAAAATGTATGAACATTCAATCATAGATAATATTCTCAAATGATGATCTTTCACCAATCCATCCAAAAATTTCCTAAGAGCTTGATGGTGGCTAGAAACTCATAGCCCAAACTTGGTCCTTAACCTAATTTTTGGTATAATAGAATAGTTACGTAAAGTGGATTGCTTTACTAAATTGAAATGAACTAAGAAAACCGATGAGGTGTTTGTATGAAAAAAATTCTAGTTGTTGATGATGAAAGACCAATTTCGGATATTATCAAGTTTAATCTAACCAAGGAAGGTTACGAAGTTGTGACGGCATTTGATGGTCGTGAAGCTTTGGAGCAATTTGAAGCTGAAAATCCTGATTTAGTTATCTTGGACTTGATGTTACCTGAACTAGATGGTTTAGAAGTAGCCAAGGAAATCCGAAAAACAAGTCATATACCGATTATCATGCTTTCAGCTAAAGATAGCGAGTTTGATAAGGTCATTGGCTTGGAGATTGGGGCAGACGATTATGTCACTAAACCGTTCTCAAATCGTGAGTTGTTAGCACGAATTAAGGCTCATTTGCGTCGAACAGAGACTATTGAAACAGCAGCGGCTGAAGAGAGCTCAAACTCAGGCAAGAAAGAAATTTCGATTGGTGAATTAATTATCGTTCCAGATGCCTTTGTAGCTAAAAAACGTGGGAATGAAGTTGAATTGACTCACCGTGAATTTGAATTGCTATTCCATTTGGCAACTCACATGGGACAAGTCATGACACGTGAGCATCTACTTGAAACTGTTTGGGGTTATGACTATTTTGGTGATGTGCGTACGGTTGATGTCACTATTCGTCGTCTTCGTGAAAAAATTGAAGATACACCAAGCCGTCCAGAGTATATTTTGACCCGCCGTGGTGTTGGCTACTACATGAAGAACTATGACTAGTATTGGCTTAAATATTACGAGCTTTGAGTTAGCCTTACTCTTTACTCTCTTATTTGTTGCTTTTTACTTTATTTTTCTTGCTTATCGTGATTACCGTCAAGTGAAGAACATTCGGAAGTTGACTAAGCGAGTAAAATCTTTGATGGCTGGAAACTATAATGAAGAGTTACGCTTAAAGGGAGATTCGGAGCTCTTAGAGCTGGCAAATAGCTTGAATGATTTATCAGACGTTTTCCGTCTGACGCATGAAAATCTAGCCCAAGAAAAAAATCGCTTGTCTTCAGTCCTTTCCTATATGAGTGACGGAGTTATTGCGACCAATCGTCGTGGTCAAATTACCATGATTAATAGTACAGCCAAGCGTTTATTAAATATCGATAGGGAAACGGCGACCCAGATGTCAATCTTGGATTTGTTAGATGGTGAAAGTCCTTATACTTATAGTGAATTACTATCTAAGACACCGGAAATTCATTTGTCACGTAGAGACGCTAACGATGAGTTTGTAACCTTGCGTGTTAATTTTGCGCTGATTCGTAAGGAGTCTGGCTTTATTTCAGGTTTAGTTGCTGTTATTCATGATGCCACTGAACAGGAAAAAGAAGAACGTGAACGTCGTTTATTCGTATCAAATGTCAGTCACGAATTGCGGACGCCTTTAACTTCCGTTAAATCCTACCTTGAAGCTCTTGATGATGGTGCCCTTAATGAAGAGATTGCTCCAAACTTTATTAAGGTTTCTTTGGATGAAACCAACCGAATGATGAGGATGATCTCTGACCTTTTGGCCCTTTCTCATATTGATAATAAGAGCACACATCTTGATGTTGAAATGACCAATTTTACGGCCTTTATGACCTATATTTTGAATCGTTTTGATCAAATCAAAAGTCAAGAAAATAATACTGGCAAGGATTATGAAATTATTCGAGATTATCCTGTTAATTCTATTTGGGTGGAAATTGATACAGATAAGATGACTCAGGTCGTGGATAATATTCTTAATAATGCCATCAAGTATTCACCCGATGGTGGAAAGATTACAGTGTCCATGAAGACAACAGATGCACAATTAATCGTTTCAATTTCCGACCAAGGTTTAGGTATTCCTAAGAAAGATTTGCCTTTGATTTTCGACCGTTTTTACCGTGTTGACAAGGCAAGAAGCCGAGCTCAAGGTGGAACTGGTTTAGGTTTGTCCATTGCCAAGGAAATTATTAAACAACATAATGGCTTTATTTGGGCTAAGAGTGAATATGGTAAGGGTTCAACCTTTACTATTGTTCTTCCATATGACAAGGATGCTATGATGGTTGATGATTGGGAGATGTAGTAGAAATGACCTCAGATATAGGGTTTAAATATAGTATTTTGGCTTCAGGCTCTACAGGAAACTCTTTTTACTTGGAAACTCCAGAAAAGAAAATTCTAATAGATGCTGGTTTGTCAGGTAAGAAAATTACAAATTTGCTAGCTGAGATTGATCGTGATCCGAGTGATCTTGATGCTATCTTAGTAACGCATGAACATAAGGACCATATCCATGGTGTTGGTGTTCTAGCTCGTAAATATGGCATGGACATCTACGCAAATGAGAAAACCTGGCAGATTATGGACAGTAAAAATATGCTAGGTAAGGTTGATAATAGCCAGAAGCACGTTTTTTCTCGTGACAAGATTATGACCTTTGGTGATATTGACATTGAATCTTTTGGAGTTAGTCATGATGCTATAGATCCACAGTTCTACCGCTTTATGAAAGACGGAAAGAGCTTTGTCATGTTGACGGATACGGGCTATGTATCAGATCGCATGGCTGGGATTATTGAAAATGCTGATGGATATCTGATTGAGTCTAATCATGATATTGAAATCTTGAGAGCAGGCTCTTACCCATGGTCAACCAAGCAACGTATCCTCTCTGATCAAGGTCACTTGTGTAATGAAGATGGGGCGGACGCTATGATTCGTACCATCGGTAATAAAACTAAAAAGATCTATCTGGGTCACCTCTCCAAAGAAAATAATATCAAGGAATTGGCCCATATGACGATGGAAAATCAGTTGGCACGTGCGGACTTTGGTGTTGGTACTGACTTTAAGGTTTTTGATACCTCTCCAGACACAGCCACTCCACTGACTGATATTTAGAGAAATAGTGAAAGAGCTACACTAATAAGTTTAGTGTGGCTCTTTTTGAAAGGATTATTTATATGAAAGTCATTTATCTCTCCTTAGGTTTTATCTCGCTTGGTTTAGGTATTCTAGGAATCCCTCTGCCAATATTGCCGACAACCCCCTTTCTACTTTTAGCCATTGCTTGCTTTGCTAGAAGTTCTAAACGTTTTGAAAAATGGTTATATCACACTAAATTGTATCAAAGTTATGTAGCTGATTTTCGAGAAACCAAATCTATTGCTAAAGAACGAAAGAAAAAGATTATCATTCAAATCTATGTCTTGATGGGGATTTCAATCTTTTTTGCTCCTATTCTTTGGGTGAAAATTGGACTCTTCTGTCTGACACTTTTCATCACCTATTATTTATTTAAGGTTATTCCTGATAAAGACTAAGCTAGTATCAAAAAACGAGACTCCTCTTGGAAGTCTCGTTTTTAGTATAATGATTAATGTTTGCTTCTTATTTTTTTACGGACTTTATAGGCAAAGTTAGCTAAGCCATAAAGAGGACTAACCGGAAGGTTAAATTCACCGATGAACTGTTCAATGCGGGGGTTGAATTTTGATTTGAAGTTATACAAGCCACCGTCCAAGGAATTTTCAATACCTCCCATGTTTTGCCAGTCAGCGCCACGCTCAAAAGCATGATTAGCAGTTTCATACCATGTCAGGATAGCTGGTTGATAACGACGGTAGTCTTCATCCATACCAGCGTAGATATTCTCAGACGTCTTACCAAATTCAAGAACTAGGGTACCAGAGAGTGGGACTGTCTGATTTCCAGCATCTACTTTTTCTTGGAGAAAGGCAATTTCTTCTTTGAAACGTTTGTGCTCTTGCTTATTGTTCTCAACTTTTCCAGGTTTGGTTTTTTCAGTGAACTTGGCAGCATCAGCAATGTTCTTTTCAAGTTGTTTATTAAGGTCTTTAAGACGGGCTGGCAAATCTAGTGTTGAGAGTGTAATGTAAGACGATTCTGGGTAAGTCGTCAACAACTTTTCATAATAGTCAATGCCACGAAGGTGGATGTTTTTACGAGCTTCAGTCTTCTTCATCAAAGAAGCGAATTGTTCAAGAAGCTCAGTGCCACCAAATTGAACCGAAATACCTTTGTTTCGAGCAGTACGAACAGCCTGCTTGGTGCTCTTAGAGAGCTGTTCTTCAGTGAAATCTTCTTTATGGATATTAGCCTGGAAGCGTGGTTGAATATTCTCAGCCATGTCTTCAGTGAGACCAGTCCATTCAACACCAAGAGATTGGATGTTTTTGGCAATAGCCATAGTATCTTCGTTGATGCTAACTTCTTGAGAAATCAAATTTTTAGTGACAAAGAGGCTTGGATCAAATTTAACAAAGAGGGCGTGTTTTGTTTTGGCATACTTTTTCAGTGAAGCCAGGACAAAAGCGACTAACTCTTTATCGTGGTAGTCCATGATAGGGCCTCGTGGGATGTAAATCATAGAGAAGCCAAGAGGCAGTGGTTGAATAAGAACACTAGCAACGGCAACAAGTTTGTCATCTTTATAGAAACCTAGACGGTCATTGCCCCAACTATCCTTGATTTTTGCCCATGAGCTACTTTGTAATAAGTTGGTTTGAGGACTATCAATCACAAAGCGGTCATGCTCAGAAGTACTGAGACCAGTTTTATAGGTATACATATTAGTCTAGAACCCACTTTCTAATAGCATAAGCGACACCAGATTCATCATTTGATTTTGTGATGTGTTTCGCGATTTTCTTGATTTCTGGATTTCCATTTTCCATAACGACAGGAGAACCGACGACCTCCAGCATAGCACGGTCATTTTCTTCATCACCGATAGCCATTGTTTCTTCTTTAGAAAGACCGAGTTTCTCGGCAAGATGCGTAACGGCAATTCCTTTGTTGGCTGTTTTCTTGAGAATTTCTAGGTAAAATGGTGTTGATTTTACAATGGTAAAGCGGTCGTAAAATTCCTGTGGAAGTTTGGCAATGGCTGCATCAAGAATTTCAGGTTCATCAATATACATGGCCTTAACAAATTCCTTGTCAGCAACCTCTTCAGGTGTACGATAGTAAATAGGCATATGAACAAGCGTAGATTCATGAACAGTGTAGCGTCCAATATTTCGATTACTTGTGTAGATACCATCTTTAGTGATAGCGTGAGAATGAACACCAAGCTTGTTGGCCAAAACTTCAATATCAAGATAGTCTTCATATGAAAGTGTCTCACGAATCAATTCGTTACCGGTAGATGTTTCTTGGACAAGACCACCATTAAAAGTGATGACATAGTCGCCATCTTGGTTAAGATTAAGTTCCTTAAGAAGTGGAAGCACGCCAGGAATAGGACGACCAGTCGCAATAACGACTTTAACACCCGCAGCCTTGGCCTCTTGAATCGCTTGAAAGACTTCAGGTGTGACTTGACGTTGGCTATTTAAAAGCGTCCCGTCAATATCAACAGCAATAAGTTTAATAGACATATAAATACCTGTTTCATTTAGTTAGTTTCCCTTCTATTTTACTAAAATTTGGGCGCTTTGTCATAGTTCTTCCTGAGAAAAATGATATTGGTGAATTGAAAACTATTAAAGCCAAGTCCAAACTGTATAGAACGGTTTGTTAGTAAGAATTGCTCAAATGCTTTTTAATTGGTAAAATAAGTTCAGACTAATAAAGGAGAGACAAGAGTGATTCGATTTACCAACCAATTGACAGATAAAGAACGTAAGGAAGCAAAAGCATTGATTGCTAGCTGCCAAGCTAATGACCACACCTTTCGAGAACCTTATCTCTCCAATATGCTTAATTTTGATTCCACTATGCCGACCTTTTTTCTCTATTATCAAGAGGGAGAATTGCTTGGTTTATTAACGGTTTATGCGGATAACGAAGACGTTGAAGTGGCGATTTTAGTTATCCCAGAGTATCGCCGCAAAGGCATTGCGAGGAGTTTGTTTGACAAATTTCAGAAGGAAACGGCATCTTATCCTATTCAATCAGTGACCTTTCAGACAGAACATGTTTTTCTAGAGCGTCATCCTGATTTTATCAGTCATTGGGGCCTAGTTGAAGATGCAGGCACTGAAACCTGGCTAGGGAGAGATAGAACTCCATATACTCTGGATTTCCGTTCAGATGTCAAGTCGCTCTTAGCAACTTCCTCTTATCTTGAAGAAATTGCCCAACTCCACCACCAAGCCTTTTCTGATGCAGAAGAAACATTTGAGGTGAGCCTCAGATATATTGCTGAGGCTTTAAAAGATTCCAATAGCCTGCTTTACATTCTCCTCAAAGAGGGTCAGGTCATCGGACTTTGTACGGTTGATTTATCTGGAAATAGCAACTATCTCTATGGACTTGCTGTAGCAGAAGCCTATCGTGGGCAAGGCTATGGAAGCTACCTGGCAAAATCAGTCGTCAATCAACTCATTGCGCAAAATGACAAGTCCTTCCAAATTGCAGTGGAAGATGATAATGTGGGAGCTAAGCATTTGTATGAAAAAATCGGCTTTGTCAAACAAACCCAAGTGGTTTACTTGAAACAGAAAGAATGACTAATGTTATTAGAAGAATTTGAAAATGTGTCTGCTGTCATTGAACCAACGAATCAAAGTATTGGCGGTGGTGGAGAAATCTGTGACACGATTATTCTTTCCTTTAATGGAGAGATAGTGGAAAGAGTTAAGCAGATAGACGGAGTCTATGAAGGTGGCTATCTTACCAATCTAAATGGCAAACTACCATGGTATATCTATGAAGTAGATGGACTTAAACTTGCAGTTGCTATGGCTAATATTGGAGCTCCAATGGTTGTGGGTTTCTTAGAAGAACTCAAAGCGAGAGGCTTTAACAACTTTATCGTTTTGGGCTCTTGCGGAGTTCTAGATCAATCTATTCAAGCAGATAAAATTATTATACCAAGTTCAGCTCTACGTGATGAAGGTACAAGTTACCATTACGCTCCTGCAAGTGATGAGATAGCTTATGACGAAACTTTGCTCTTAACAATGGAGAATGCTTTGAACAAATCTGGTATTGAGCATATTCGGACCAAAGCTTGGACGACAGATGCCTTCTATCGTGAAACAGCTTCTAAGGTTAAACGAAGACTTGCAGCAGGGGCGAAAGTTGTAGATATGGAAGCTTCGGCTATCATGGCTTGGGCCCAATATCGACAAGCCAAGGTTTATCAATTTTTCTACACGGCTGATTATGTTGATCATCATAATCATGAGTGGGATGCCAGACGCGAAGAAAGAAAAGCAGATGCTATGACTTTCTTTAATATTGCTGTCAGTATTGCATTAGAGTTGGAAAAATAGGTATAGCAACAAAAGGAGTAATTAATGGAAATTAAAATCAAAAATAAAATTAAAGTAGCAGATCAAACGGAAATCATTGAGGAAATCCACCCTTGTGAGGTTACGGAAAAAGGAGATTATCTCTATCTTATTCACCATAATTCAGAGAAAGAAAAAGTGGTTATAAAATTGAATCAGGAAGAGCTCATTATGACACGCTTTTCTCAGCCTAAATCAATCATGCGTTTTTCAGCCAAGGTACCTGCCTTGGTTCAAATTCCGACGCCGCTTGGTACTCAGCATTTTCAAACCGTTACGAGCCTTTTTGCCTATGATCCTGATGGCCAAACAGTTGATATTCATTATCAATTGCAACATCCAGAAACGGAAGACATCTTTGCTGATTATGAATTAGAGGTTTCATGGTTTTAATTTGTGAAAAAATTGAGTCATTTGGCTTGAAAAAGCCCTAAATTATGATAAAATGTAAGGGTATATCAAGGGAGTAGCAGGCGACTTTAGTCAATAGATTTGATTAAAGGTTGCGATTATGTCGTCATTACGAAATTTTACATTTCCGGCATATTCTTAAACAGCGAGACTTGTTTTTAAGGAAACAAGTCTCTTTTTGTATCATTTTTTATATGAAAAGAGCCTTGATAGTCATTTTTCCCTATATAGAAGGAGGAGATTATTTTGTCGAAAGAACAAAGTAAAGCCTTGTTTTACACACAAGGAGAGGAAGAAGTCCTAAAAAGCTTGGATACTTCTGTTGATGGTTTGTCAACTGCACAAGCCAAGGAACGTATAGATGCCTATGGCTTTAACGAGTTGGATGAAGGTGAAAAACGTAGCCTCTTGTCAAAATTCATCGACCAGTTTAAAGATTTGATGATTATCATCTTGCTTGTCGCTGCATCCCTTTCTGTCATTACAGAAGGGATGCATGGTTTGACAGATGCTTGCATTATCTTAGCCGTTGTTGTTTTAAATGCCGCTTTTGGTGTTTATCAAGAAGGACAAGCAGAAGCTGCTATTGAAGCCCTTAAAAACATGTCAAGTCCTCTAGCTCGTGTTCGTCGTGATGGCAATATCGTTGAGATTGATTCACGTGAATTGGTTCCTGGAGACATTGTTTTGCTTGAAGCAGGTGATGTTGTTCCGGCCGATATGCGTTTGCTTGAAGCTGCCTCACTCAAGATTGAAGAGGCTGCCCTTACAGGTGAGTCTGTTCCAGTTGAAAAGGATATTACTGAAACGGTTGCAGCTGATGCAGGTATTGGTGACCGTGTAAATATGGGTTACCAGAATTCTAACGTGACTTATGGTCGTGGTACTGGTGTTGTTACCAATACTGGTATGTATACTGAAGTTGGTAAAATTGCTGATATGTTGGCTAATGCGGACGAATCACAAACACCTTTGAAGCAAAGCCTAGAACAATTATCTAAGAGTTTAACCTACCTTATTGTTGCGATTGCCTTGGTGACATTCTTGGTGAGTGTCTTCATTCGTGGCGAACAGCCCCTCGAAGGTTTGATGATTGCCGTTGCTCTTGCCGTTGCAGCCATTCCTGAAGGTTTACCTGCTATTGTAACCATCCTCTTATCATTGGGAACAACGACACTTGCTAAACGTAATTCGATTGTGCGTAAATTGCCAGCTGTTGAAACACTTGGTTCAACAGAAATTATCGCATCTGATAAGACTGGTACCTTGACAATGAACCAAATGACCGTTGAAAAAGTCTATACAAACGGTCAATTGCAAAGCGCTGACACAGAACTTGGTGCGGATAATACGACCCTTCGTATTATGAACTTTGCCAATGATACAAAGGTGGATCCAGATGGTAAATTAATCGGGGATCCAACGGAAACAGCCCTTGTTCAATTTGGTTTGGACCATAATTTTGATGTGCGTGACGTCTTGAAATCAGAGCCTCGTGTGGCAGAGTTGCCATTTGACTCTGACCGTAAGCTCATGTCTACTATCCATAAAGAAACAGATGGGTCTTACTTTGTAGCCGTTAAAGGTGCGCCTGACCAATTGCTTAAACGTGTGACTCGTATTGAAATCAATGGTGAGATTCGTCCTATCACGGATGAAGATAAACAAGCTATCCTTACGACTAACAAAGATTTAGCCAAACAAGCCCTTCGTGTTTTGATGATGGCTTATAAGACAACGAGTGACATTCCTACTTTGGAATCTGAAGTTGTTGAGTCAGACCTTATCTTCTCAGGTTTGGTAGGTATGATTGACCCAGAACGTCCTGAAGCAGCAGAAGCTGTTCGTGTGGCGAAAGAAGCGGGTATTCGTCCAATCATGATTACTGGTGACCACCAAGATACAGCAGAAGCTATTGCTAAACGTCTTGGTATCATCGATCCAAATGACACAGAAGACCATGTCTTCACTGGTGCTGAGCTGAATGAACTTTCTGATGAAGAATTCCAAAAAGTATTCAAACAATTCTCTGTCTATGCGCGTGTGTCTCCTGAACACAAGGTTCGTATCGTCAAGGCTTGGCAAAATGATGGCAAGGTTGTTGCTATGACAGGTGACGGGGTTAATGATGCACCTTCACTTAAGACAGCTGATATTGGTATTGGTATGGGAATCACTGGTACAGAGGTTTCTAAGGGAGCTTCTGACATGGTTCTTGCCGATGATAACTTTGCGACAATTATCGTAGCTGTAGAAGAAGGTCGTAAGGTCTTCTCAAACATCCAAAAATCAATCCAGTACCTCTTGTCAGCCAATATGGCCGAAGTCTTCATTATCTTCTTCGCTACACTGTTTGGATGGGATGTGCTTCAACCAGTTCATCTTCTCTGGATTAACCTAGTAACTGATACCCTTCCAGCCATCGCACTTGGGGTTGAGCCAGCTGAACCAGGTATTATGACTCACAAACCTCGTGGACGTCAATCAAACTTCTTTGATGGTGGTGTCTTCGGTGCTATTATTTATCAGGGAATTCTTCAAACTATCCTTGTTCTTGCCGTTTATGGTTGGGGTCTTGTCTTCCCAGAGCACCATACGCAAGGAGCCATTCACGCAGATGCCCTTACAATGGCTTTTGCAACACTTGGCTTAATTCAGTTGCTCCATGCCTTTAACGTTAAATCTGTGTATCAATCAGTCTTTAAAGTTGGTCTCTTCAGAAACAAGACTTTCAATTGGGCCATTCCAGTAGCCTTTGTTCTTCTGATGGCAACTATCGTGGTTCCTGGATTTAATAATCTCTTCCATGTGTCACACCTTAGTCTGACACAATGGCTTGCGGTTATTGTAGGTTCCTTCTTGATTGTGGTACTTGTTGAATTAGTTAAAGCCACTCAACGTGCCCTTGGCAAGGATAAAGACGCTATATAAAATACAAAGTCAGAGATACAGGTCTCTGGCTTTTATTAGAGATAAAGGTCTATTTTTGAGACTTTCCTTATGTGATAGCGGACGTCAGCGAACTTTTTCGAAGTTCCATGATTAAGTTTTGAGTCTAAGGTCTCCAAACTTACGAACGACTGCAACTCTTATGTTTCAGTCGTTTTTATCACGTCGGAATGGCTCGGAATATGTACCGTACAGTCGCTAAATAAAGAGTCTTTTCCGATTTTAGTAAAGCTTCTTAGTTTACTAGATTTTTTAAGGACATTTTTCAACATTTTGATCAGAGATTAAGTCGTGAGCTTTTTCTTATCACATCTTGAATTCGTCAGGTGTCTTGTTTATAATTGAGGGGAAGTAATGACTAGTTTAAGGAGTAGCATATGAACGAAACCATTAAGACACAACTTAATCATCGTAGTATTCGTCAGTTTAAATCCAAAGCTCTGACACAGGAAGAAGTCAACCTCTTGGTTGATGTTGCCAGACATACATCAACGAGTAATTTTAGACAGGCTTATTCAATTATAAGTATCACTGATGAAAAGTTGAAGGAACAAATTGCAGAGATTGCCAACCAACCTTATATTCCAAAGGCTGGGCATCTTTTTGTAGTTGTTGTGGATCAAAGACGTAATACCTTGATTGCGGAAGCAAAGGGCGCTGAGGCCTTAGTGCAAGGTAGCCCCGAACGCTTTATTTCAGCTTTTTCAGATGCTATGATTGCTACTCAAAACATGGTTGTAGCTGCAGAAAGCTTAGGTATGGGAGCTGTTTACTTGGGTAGTATCTTAAATGATAATGCTAAACTTTCAGAGCTTCTTAAACTGCCTAAGTATGTTTATCCCGCAGTGGGCTTAGCAGTTGGTTGGCCAGATCAGGAACCACAGCTGAAACCTCGTTTGCCACGTCATGTCATCCATATGGAAAATTACTATCAGGATTTGGAAAATCCCTTGGAAGAACTTAAAGACTACGATGCTGACGTCCATGAGTATTATGACCTTCGCGATCTTAATCACAGAGTTGATGAATTTACGACTCAGATTGCAAAGACTATGGATAAATCTGTCGCTAATCGTGCAAATACCTTGAAGGACCTTCAAAAGCAAGGATTCTTCACCGAATAAAAAACGACTCCCATAGAGCCGTTCTATACATCTAATAATGTCATGGATAAAAGGAACTCATTTGCTAGTTCCTTTTTTTCATACTCTAAAAACTCTGGGAGTTTCTTGACTAGGTTGTAACGTTTGGAGAGGTTCCATGTTCCAGTTGGATTGAGTTCAGGGTGATTGGAAACAAAGTTAATGGTTAAATCCCATTCTCGACGGTATCCAAGGGGTCGAGAGTGATAGGTTACACCGTCAATCTTTACCGTCCCATAACTCCTGTGGGCATGACCAAAAACAACATCTTTAACGTCGTGTTTGACGAAAATCTGATGGAACTCTTCTGATCCCAAATAAGCATTAAAAGGTTTAAAACGTTCGTGCGTCATGGTAAAACGGCTGTGAGGAACAAAATGCATAGCAACAATGAGTTTGCTCGTATCTAATTCGCTTAAAACATTATCTAGCTTCTTGAGACTAGTTTGACAGATTTCTGAATCAGTCCCCAATCGTCTGAGACGTCTGTCGAACCAAAGCTGTCTCTTACGCCTGAGAATTTTATCCAACTTTTCATCTGAATAGGAATAATCATACCAGCCATGAAAAGCCAATAATGTCTTATTACCTAAATCAATCAGCTGGAAATCAAGCTTATCAATAAGGTCATCCTCCAAATCAAGCATATCATGATTGCCTAAATTATAAGTGACCTTGACCTCCTTGGAAAGCTTTTGTAGAAATGGTTTAGTGTCGCTAAAATAATGATTAGAAATGTCACCAGCAATATGAAGGTGGCTGATTTTTTGATCTTTTAGACATTTTATAAGAGTATCAATTTCATATGTCTCAAAGTGATTCAAATCAATATGTAAATCACTCATTACTGCAAGTCTTGTCATAGAAACATTGTAACAAAAAGGTTGTGCCTTGTCTTTAAACGAAGATGATGAAAAATGCTTGCCCTAGGGCTACATTTTCATTATGATAAGAATATGGATATCAAGTTAGAAATACAAAAGATGGCCAAGGAGATTGGCATTTCAAAAATTGGTTTTACAACAGCCGATGATTTCGCCTATCTGGAAAAGTCCCTTCGACTTGGCGTTGAAGAAGGGCGAACGACAGGATTTGAGCATAAAAATATTGAAGAGCGTATTTACCCCAAATTGAGCTTGGAATCAGCTAAAACCATCATTTCCATTGCAGTTGCCTATCCGCATAAGTTGCCACAACAACCCCAAAAAACAGAGTATAAGCGTGGCAAAATCACTCCAAATTCATGGGGTCTCGATTATCACTATGTTTTGCAGGATAAACTAAAACGCCTGGCAGAAGGCATTGAAAAACTGACAGAAAACTTCGAATATAAAGGTATGGTGGACACTGGAGCCTTGGTCGATACTGCAGTAGCCAAGCGAGCAGGAATTGGTTTTATTGGTAAGAATGGACTGGTTATCTCGAAAGAATACGGGTCCTACATGTATCTCGGGGAGCTTATCACGAATCTAGAGATTGAACCTGATCATGAGGTAGACTATGGTTGTGGGGATTGCCGTCGTTGTCTGGATGCCTGTCCGACATCTTGTCTCATTGGTGATGGGACTATGAATGCTCGTCGTTGCCTCTCCTTCCAAACCCAAGATAAGGGCATGATGGATATGGAGTTTCGAAAGAAAATCAAGACTGTTATCTATGGCTGTGATATTTGTCAGATTTCCTGTCCATATAACAGAGGTATTGACAATCCTTTAGCTTCAGATATTGATCCTGAGCTTGCCATGCCTGAATTGCTCCCATTTCTAGAGCTGACTAATAAGTCTTTTAAAGAGAAGTTTGGAATGATCGCCGGTTCTTGGCGTGGTAAGAACATTCTTCAGCGAAACGCCATTATTGCCTTGGCCAACTTACATGATCGCAACGCCATTGTCAAACTGATTGAGATTATTGATAAAAATAATAATCCCATCCATACGGCAACGGCCATTTGGGCTCTCGGTGAGATAGTTAAGAAGCCAGATCAAGCTATGTTAGACTATATGAGAGGACTTTCACCCAAAGATAAAGAAGCCCAAGCTGAGTGGGAGCTTGTATGTGCAAAATGGCAAATTTAGGCGATTTATGCTAGAATTAAGCATAATACTATAAAATGGAGGAAACCTATCCATGGAAGTGGCAGAAATTCGCCAAAAAATCTCTGAAAATCAAGAGAAGCTCGTGAGCTTCGGGAGGTCTCTTTGACTTAGATCGTTTGGAAGAGGACATTGCGCTCCTTGAAAACCGAATGACTGAACCTGATTTTTGGAATGATAATATTGCAGCTCAAAAAACTTCTCAAGAGTTGAACGAGCTCAAAATGAAATACGAAACTTTCAACAATATGCAAGAACTCTCTGACGAGACAGAACTATATTTGGAGATGTTGGAAGAAGATAGCAGTGTTCAGGAGGAACTCGAAGAGACGCTCGAAAAACTTGATAAGATTATGACAAGTTACGAGATGACCTTACTCTTGTCTGAACCATATGACCATAACAATGCCATTCTGGAAATTCACCCAGGTTCTGGTGGAACAGAGGCTCAAGACTGGGCTGATATGTTGCTCCGTATGTACCAACGTTATGGAAATGCCAAAGGTTTCAAGGTTGAAACTTTGGATTATCAGGCGGGTGATGAAGCTGGTATTAAATCTGTAACCCTTGCTTTTGAAGGTCCTAATGCTTACGGATTCCTCAAGTCAGAAATGGGTGTCCACCGTTTGGTTCGTATTTCGCCTTTTGACTCTGCCAAACGTCGTCATACCTCATTTACATCAGTGGAAGTCATGCCTGAATTGGATGATACCATTGAAGTTGATATTCGTGATGATGATATCAAGATGGACACCTTCCGTTCAGGTGGTGCAGGTGGTCAGAACGTCAACAAGGTTTCTACCGGTGTGCGTTTGACCCACATTCCAACAGGTATTGTTGTAGCTTCAACGGTCGACCGTACACAATATGGAAACCGTGACCGTGCGATGAAGATGCTTCAAGCGAAACTCTATCAAATGGAGCAAGAAAAGAAAGCAGAAGAAGTGAATGCTTTGAAAGGTGATAAGAAAGAAATCACTTGGGGAAGCCAAATTCGCTCATACGTTTTCACCCCATACACTATGGTTAAGGATCATCGTACAGGCTATGAAGTTGCCCAGGTTGATAAGGTAATGGATGGAGATATTGAAGGCTTCATCGATGCCTACCTCAAGTGGCGCATGGAAGAATAGTAATGATATACTATTTTTAAGTATTTAGATACTTTATCTCAATGAAAGGAAGGCATTCAGCTATTTTAGTAGTTGAATACTGACATTATGGCTCTTATTGAATTAAAAGATGTTACTAAGAAGTATGATAAGTCGACAACTGCCCTAAGACACATTGATTTGTCTGTTAACTCAGGGGAATTTGTTTACTTAGTTGGACCTTCTGGTGCCGGTAAATCAAGTTTAATTCGCTTGTTTTACCAAGAAGAAAAATTAACGAGTGGTTCTATGAAGGTAGGGGAGTTTGATTTAACCCATCTTCGTAAAAAAGATGTTCCACTCTTGCGACGTTCTATCGGGGTTGTTTTCCAGGATTATAAACTTCTTCCAAAGAAAACAGCTTTTGAAAATGTTGCTTATGCGATGGAGGTTATCGGTGAGCGCCCTCGTCACATAAAAAAACGTGTCGCAGAGGTTCTCGAATTGGTTGGACTTAAGCACAAGATGCGTTCTTTCCCTAACCAATTATCTGGTGGTGAGCAACAACGTGTCGCTATTGCGCGTGCTATCGTAAATAATCCAAAAGTTTTGATTGCGGACGAACCAACAGGGAACTTGGACCCTGAGATTTCTTGGGAAATTATGCAAGTTCTTGAACGTATTAATCTGCAGGGAACGACCATTTTAATGGCAACCCATAACTCAACTATCGTTAATAACCTTCGTCATCGTGTCATAGCGATTGAAGAGGGACGTATTGTTCGTGATGAAGAGGAAGGAGAGTACGGTTACCATGATTAGACGCTTTTTCCGCCATTTAGGAGAATCTATTAAGAACCTCAAACGTAATCTATTGTCTACTCTTACGGCGGTATTCTCAGTAATGATTGTGCTGTCACTTTTAGGTGTTTTTGGTTCTGTTATTCTTAACACTCAAAAATTGGCTTCTGATATTGAAAAAAATATTCAGGTTAATGTGTACTTGCAGCCTGATTCGACGGATGCTTCAAAAACTGTCAAAGAGATATCTGGTCAAATTGTTGCCAATAAAGACTACCATAAAGTTTATAATGCATTGACCAAGATAAAGGGTGTCGATAAGGTTACTTTCTCTAGTAAAGAAGAACAAAAGAAAGAACTCATCAAAACAATGGGGTCAAGTTTCGAAACAGCTACTGGAGATGGCAACCCTCTATCAGATGTGTACATTATTCAAACTAAAACACCAGATGATGTAAGTCGTGTTGCCAAGGAAGCTAAGGCTATTCAGGGGGTTGATAATTCTAACTTTGGTGGCTCAGATAGTGAAATTCTGATGTCTACCATGAAACGTGTTCAATTGTGGGGAATTATTGCGACAGCTCTCTTAACTGTTGTGGCTGTACTCTTGATTTCTAATACCATTCGTATCACCATTATGTCACGTGCGACTGAAATTCACATCATGCGTTTGGTCGGTGCTAAGAATTCCTACATTCGCCGTCCTTACTTGATGGAAGGTGCTTGGATTGGTGCATTAGGTGCCATCATTCCTTCTGGCCTCATCTATCTTTTGTACCACATGGTTTATTCAACCTTAAATCCTGATTTTGTTAAGGGTGGTGTCTCTATGTATGATCCAGAATGGTTTGTCTACGCTGTTATTGGAACCCTCTTTGCAGTCGGTATTATTATCGGTTCAGTTGGGTCTCGTATGGCAATGCGCCGTTATTTGAAATATTAATGCAATTAAAGGAGAACCGTTCTGGTTCTCTTTTTTCGATCCAGAATGCTTCATGACACCTAAATTTTTGCTTTATCTCAAAATCATGGCTCAAAGACCAAATCCAATCTCAGATTTGGTATAATATTTAAAAAACATTGGAAAAGAGATACATTATGACAAAGTTAGCTACCATTTGTTATATTGATAATGGAAAAGAGCTTTTGCTTTTACACCGTAATAAAAAGCCTAATGATGTTCATGAAGGAAAGTGGATTTCTGTTGGGGGAAAACTAGAAGCTGGAGAGACACCAGATGAATGTGCCCGTCGTGAAATTTTTGAGGAAACACATTTTACAGTGACAGAGATGGATTTTAAAGGTATGATTACCTTCCCAGAATTTACCCCTGGTCATGATTGGTACACCTATGTCTTTAAGGTGACTGGTTTTGAAGGAGAACTCATCTCAGATGAGGAGTCTCGTGAAGGAACGCTTGAATGGGTACCTTATGATAAGGTTTTGTCTAAGCCAACTTGGGAAGGTGACTATGAGATCTTTAAGTGGATTCTTGAAGACAAACCTTTCTTCTCTGCTAAGTTTGTTTATGATTCCAACCAGAACTTGGTAGACAAGACTGTGACCTTTTATGATAAATAGGGAGGAACTATGAAGCGAAAAAAGACAGAAAATTTTTCAGAAACTTGGTTTTTTAAATGGGTTTTGAATAATCAGGCTGTAGTGGCCTTTTTAATATTACTGTTGATTGGTTTGACGGTTTTGATTTTTACCAAAATTAGTCCTATTTTCTCACCAGTCATTGATTTTTTGACAATCATCATGTTGCCACTGGTTATTTCTACGCTCCTTTACTATTTGATAAAACCTTTGGTTCTCTTAGTAGAAAAAACTGGTTTAAGTAGAACGATGTCTATCTTGGTCATCTATGCTATTCTCGCCTTACTCTTAGTTTTGGGAATTTCAACAGCTATTCCTAGTTTGCAAAATCAGATTTTGATTTTGATTAGAAATACACCGTCTTATATTGCCCGAGCTAATAGTGAAGCCGAACGCTGGCTAAATCTCCCTTTTCTTTCCAATTACCGTGGAGATTTAGAAGCTATGCTCAGTGATTTCTCAGCGAGAATGGTTAACTATGCTGAAAATTTCTCTTCATCAGCTTTGACTTGGGTAGGAACCTTTGCTAGTACTGTGGCTAGGGTTACGGTTGCTATTATTTTGGCTCCCTTCATTCTTTTTTATCTCCTAAGGGATAGTCAAAAGATGAAGCAGGGCTTTGTGTCAGTGTTACCCACTCGTTTTCGTGAAACGACTGTTCGAATGCTGTCAGATATCAATAATCAGTTAGAAGGTTATGTCCAAGGCCAAGTTACAGTTGCTATCGTCGTGGCCATTATGTTTTGTATCATGTTTAAGATTGTAGGTCTTCGATATGGGATGACTTTTGGTATTATGGCAGGTTTCTTAAATATGGTTCCCTACCTTGGAAGTTTTCTTGCCATGGTACCAGTTGTTATTATGGGGTTGGTACAAGGTCCCGCAATGCTAATCAAGGTTCTCATTATTTTTGTCATTGAGCAAACCATTGAAGGACGTTTTGTTTCTCCACTTGTTTTGGGTAACAAACTCAGTATTCACCCTATTACTATTATGTTTATTCTTCTGACGGCAGGTTCTCTTTACGGCGTCTGGGGCGTATTATTAGGAATCCCAATCTATGCTTCCGTCAAGGTTGTTGTTAAAGAGATTTTTGATTGGTACCGGTCAGTAAGTAATCTTTACCATGATGACAAAGAAATTGAAGGACAAAAAGAAGATGTTAAATAGTGAGAAAATGGTTGCCTCTATTGGTAACCAAGATTTAGATCATGCGGATAAATATTTTAAGAAAGCTCTGCAAGAAGATCCAGCTGAAGTTCTCGTAGAGTTAGCTGAGTACCTTGAATCTATCGGTTTTTTACCACAGGCTCAAGAAATTTATGAAAAAGTTCGTTTTGATTTTCCAGAGGTCAATGTTAATCTAGCTCAAATTGCTGCTGAAGATGGTGATATTGAGAAGGCTTTTCTCTATTTAGATGCTATTTCTGAGGACTCCGAGGATTATTTGTCTGCTTTAGTTGTGAAGGCAGATCTATACCAAATGGAGGGGTTAACAGATGTAGCCCGTGACAAGTTGCTAGAGGCGAGTCAACTATCAGATGACTCCATTATCATTTTCGGTTTGGCTGAAATGGAGCTTGAACTTGGAAACTTTGAGCAGGCTATTCATTATTATGCTAAACTTGATAACCGTGAGCTTCTTGAAGCTACGGGGGTTTCTACTTATGAACGTATTGGTAAAGCTTATGCTAGTCTTGGTAAGTTTGAAGCTGCTCGAGAATTTTTGGAAAAAGCTATTGAAATTGAATACGATGATACTATTGCCTTTGAATTAGCGACACTACTTTACGATCAGGAAGAGTATCAAAAAGCTAATTTTTACTTCAAACAGATTGAAACCATGTCTGCAGACTTTGAGGGGTATGAGTATATTTACGCCTTATCGTTACATGCTGAACATAAAACCGAAGAAGCTTTACGGATAGCACAACAAGGAATTTCTAAAAATACCTTTAATGTGCAATTACTTTTGTTAGCGTCACAGTTATCCTACGAATTGCACGATACTCAGTCTGCTGAATCCTATTTGAAGCAAGCCTTGCCGCTAGCTGAGGATCAGGACGAGATTGTTTTACGTTTAAGTACTCTCTATTTGGAAGAAGAACGTTACGATGATCTCGTGGCTTTAGCCGATTACGAATTTGATTCTGTCTTGGCCCGTTGGAACATTGCCAAGGCTTATCAAGCACTTGATGATGAAGAGAAAGCCTTTCAAATTTATCAAGACCTATCTACTGATTTGTCTGATAACCCTGAATTTTTACAGGATTACGCTTATATCTTGCGCGAATTTGGCTACAGAGATCAAGCGCGTGTTACGGCGGAAAAATATCTTTCCTTGGTTCCAGATGATGTTAATATGCAAACATTTCTTGATGACAATTAGTCTTTGAAACTCTTGAAAGCATAAACTCAATAGAGGATGTGATAAGTTAAGTCTGTTCACTTCCTCTTTTTTTATTTGTCTATTTATGTTATGATTTTATTAGAACCCATAAGGAGTAGATATGGTTAAGAGAGATTTAATTCGAAATATTATTATAGCAGTTCTTGCCATCGTAGTGATCTTGTTACTGAGGTCTTTTGTTTTTTCAACGCATCGTGTGACTGAAAATCAGGCAAATAATTATATCCATGCAGGTGATTATGTTACCTTCAATAAAAACGTTGAACCGAAGAAAAAAGATTTTATCCTTTATACCGTTAATGGCAAGGAATACATTGGACGTGTTATTGCCGGTGAAGGAAAGAGCGTAACAGCTATGGATGATTTTCTTTATGTCAATGATAAGCCAATTGAAGAAAATTATATTAGCCACGATAAATCAGCTTATTTGGCTACTGTTTCGCCTGGGAATTTTTTCACAGATGATTTTTCAATTGCAACGTTGACCGATAACAAGCAAACGAAGATTGAAAAGGGACAATACCTAGTATTAAACGATAATCGTCGAAATACAAAAGATAGTCGTAAGTTCGGACTTATTAAAAAAGACCAAATCAAAGGTGTTATTTCTTTCCGATTGTACCCTCTGTCACATTTTGGTTTTGTTGATGTTGACTAATATTCTTTAATGACTGAAAAAGCTAGGAACTTTTGATAAGTTTCTAGCTTTTTTGCGAATATATAGCTGGTAATTCATTTTGATACTGGGAACTATCGTCAGCTAATTTAAGGTTGAAATAGACTTGAAGTGAATTAACGGAAATATATCAGTAGAAAAGGAAAAGAATATGCAAGAAAAAAATGTCTTAGGATTTAAGAAGAATAAAACCTATGGATTATGTGGCGTTATGTTAACCATGTTATTCTTAGGGACATGTGGTGTGACAGCAGGAGCTGATGAAGTAATGGAAAATCCTTCAAATGCTAATGCTACTAAGCCAATATCAAAGGAGCAAACGACGAGTTCAACGACTGTTTCAAATTCTGAGACTGTACCGAAAGGAGAAAAGCAAACATCAGAAGTTACTTTTGAAAATTCGTATATGACAGTGACAGCTGAGGCTTCATTTAACACTGTTGACCAAAACTCAACGGAGACAGTATTTCAAGATAAAGCAGATTATATAGCAGCTTCTAATTTGACCAATAATTTCGTGACTAGGAGTGCTTATCAAGGGCCAGATAGTGTTGACAGTACCAGTGAGAGGCAAAGTCATTTTCTTAATGCTATTAAACAGGGAGCTATGGATGGAGCCAAGGAAGGAGTGCTCCCATCAATTACGGCAGCCCAGGCAATCCTAGAAAGTGGTTGGGGCAACTCAAGCCTTGCTCAAGCACCTAATCATAATCTCTTTGGCATTAAGGATTCGGATGATTGGGGTGGTGATACGGTAGTAGTACCAACTCAGGAATATCTTAACGGTCGTTATATTACCATTAACGCTGCCTTTAGAAAATATTCATCGTGGAATGACAGTGTTGTAGATCATGCAAAATTTTTCACCAGTACAGAGTGGCGAAAAAACAATTATAGAAAAGTTATCAATGCAACAGATTATAGGACTGCTGCCCAGGAACTAAAAAATGCTGGATATGCGACAGATCCAGGGTATGCAGGCAAGCTTATTCGTTTGATTGAAGCATATAAGCTCTACGAGTGGGATGAAGAAAGTAATACTGCGATTAACATCAGTGACAATCCGATAGAAATTCAAAATAGTCCAAAAGCAGACCTTGCCATCACAGGTTTGAACAATGCTACTGGTAGCTATGATCTTG
>OBZC01000715.1_pt1 | contig 32670 bp, 30 predicted proteins | sample 1538231 | NCBI WGS metagenome assembly OBZC01 (sample SAMEA2580225, study PRJEB22360) | human gut metagenome | biome: human gut; feature: human-associated habitat; material: faeces | place: Denmark | collected 2008/2010 | reverse complement strand
CAGGCAACGACTAAATAAAAAATTCCCTTATTTCCCTTGCTGATTCCGCATAAGGTCAAAAATAAGGGAAAATACATATCATTTCACTATTTAAGGGGCTGGAAAGCCCGTAAAATAAGGAAAGTTCAAGAAATCTCTCCACAAATTCCGAGTTGTTAAACTCTTTCTAATCTCCATCTTCCTGCCTCTCGGACAAGAATCATCCCTCGCTCTAAGAGCTCGGTCAATTCAAATTTACCTTCTAAAATAATGTATCTAAATGTATTTCATCCCAAACATCAATTAACTTATGTCCTTTTATTTCGGCAGATTGAAGTAATTCCTCCATTGAATCAAATGAGCTTTCCTGCCTGTTTATCCATATTGATACTTTGTTTTTCGATTTATCGGTAGAAATAAAAATTGCTTCATTTTGATAAGCCGCCTCCAATTCACGCCCTTGTGAAATCAACCATATAAGTGCTGATACCGACTTCTTATGAAACAACTCATCAGCTATCATGTCATGCAATTCCATGTTCATAACCTCCACATACTGCATTTATTTCTGTCCCGAAAACACAAACATATCCAATGTAAAAATATAATAATCCTGTCATGCTCTAACGCCACAAAACCCAAAGCTGCAATAACCACCTGCTTGCATAGTTTTTTAATAACATATCTTATAATGCTGATAATGATTAAAACAACAAACAAAATAGTACAAAAAATGGCAAGGATACCAGCACATATTGTTTTATTTATTTAGTCAATAAATACATCCTATTAATCTGTCCGTATTCTTCATAATATATTTCTACATAGTCACTTATCGAATATCTCGCCCCAAGGATATCCTCCCATTCTTCATTAGTATTGTTCCAAAGAATCATTCCGTCATCTAATAGATTACCACTAATCTTTTTAATCCCATATTCCTCAATCTGTTCATCAGAAATGAATGGGTTTAACTTTACGAGAAGTTTTCCGTTCTTTTTCAGGATACGCTTGATTTCTTCTAAAACACTGATTGCATCGTCCGGATACAGGTTATCAATAATATTAGATAAAATGGCAGAATCCATAGACTCATCCTGTATTCCCTTTAATGCCTCAATTCCTCCGCATAAAAACTGAAAATTCCCGTTTTCAATCATTTTACTTTTCTCTATAGCACTCTTTATCGCTTGCGATGACAAATCTATCCCAATATGTGTATCGGTACCATACTTATTACACAAAAACAGTGCTGTGCCACTTCCACATCCAAAATCAAGCACCGATAAAGCGTTATCTGTCAACCATGCTAATCCTTTATCAAACTCCACATTTCCGGATTCTTTTTTCTTAGGAAGTACAGATTCTTGTTTTGAAAAAATGTCGTCCCACAATTCAATGCATTTGTCATATTTATTCATTAGTTTCTCCTACACATGCCTAAAAGCCGGCGTAAAGCGGACATTCGCAATCCGCTTTCGCTACTTGCTCATGAACGCAGTCGCTTTGCGAACTGTCAGTGGGAGCTTTTAACTCCCACTGACATAAGCATCCCCCTTACCCCCGCTTAGTGCTCTACACACTTGAAGCGGGGAATTGCTTATTCTGCGTTCAATTATTTCTTTTGCACGATGTAAAATAGGCAATTCCCTGTTTGCAATGAGCTTTCCTAAGCTTGTATTCGCTCTATCCTCATACTCCCTGACCGCTTCCTCATATGACAATTTCAATGTTGATAGATGAAATCTTTCTATCTCATCCTGCGTTAAATTCTTTTCTCCAAACGATTCTATTTTACATAAAAAATAATTATTAATATTATGTCTGTGAATCAGATTGTAATAATCACTTACTACCCCAATTTTGCAAACCACTTCTACCTGTACGCCTAACTCTTCTTTGAGTTCCCTCCGAATGGCAGTTATCAAATCTTCACCATCCTCGACACCACCGCCGGCAGTTTCGATTGTTATTGCTTTTCCAAAATCATCATCCCGCTCAGCTCTTACAAAATAGAATTGTCCACTTTCATCATAAACGATTGCTCTGGCAATATTTCTATCATGATCAACATACTCAAATTGCCATTGGGTATCCTGCAAATTTATATTTAATTCTGTATTCATCATGCATTTCTCCATGTCATCGTCTTATATTTTCTGTCCATTCATATCCAATATAACACTTATGGGCAGAGAAAATCCTTCTAAAATTCTATTTTTGTGAATTTTCTCTGCCCATGTGCTCATACACTGCCTGCCTTGGACTGATTTTTCACAGTCTTACAGTGTTTTTCTCTGCCTAACAGACACTATAATGTCATCCATGGACTGATATGCCTTATAACATCAATCAATTTTTCTGCCCAAGAGGTTAATTTCACAGCTTTTAGGCAGATACTCGCCATATATCTGCAGATTGAACGCAGAATAAGCAGTCCCCCGCTTCAAGTGTGTAGTGCACTAAGCGAGGGTAAGGGGATGCTTATGTCAGTGGGAGCTTTTAACTCCCACTGACAGTTCGCAAAGCGACTGCGTTCATGAGCAAGTAGCGAAAGCGGATTGCGAATGTCCGCTTTACTACCTTATGTGCCATCAGCGGCAACAGCCTACTCCACCAGCACCGGATTCTCACACACAACCCAAGGAAGTCCGTACTTGTTAAGGGCATCCATGAATGGATCCGGGTCGAACTCCTCAACCGTGAACACACCCGGCTTATTCCATATGCCCTTTACAACCATCATCGCACCAATCATAGCCGGAACGCCTGTTGTGTAGGAGATTGCCTGTGAACCAACCTCGCGGTAACACTCCTGATGGTCGCATACATTGTAGATGTAGAGCGTCTTTTCCTTGCCATCCTTGATTCCTGTATAGATGCAGCCGATATTGGTCTTGCCGACCGTTCTTGGTCCAAGTGAAGCAGGGTCAGGAAGAAGTGCCTTTAAAAACTGGATTGGAACGATTTCCTTGCCATCAAAGTTAATCGGTGTTGTCGATAGCATTCCGACATTCTCAAGGCACTTCATATGTGTGAGATAGCTCTGTCCGAAGGTCATGAAGAAACGGATTCTCTTTACACCCGGAATGTTAGCGGCAAGTGACTCAATCTCCTCATGGTGAAGGAGGTACATGTCCTTCATTCCTACCTCAGGGAAATCGTACTCTCTCTTAATCTCCATAGGCTTAGTCTCAATCCACTTTCCGTTCTCCCAGTATGAGCCCGGTGCGGATACCTCGCGAAGATTAATCTCAGGATTGAAGTTGGTTGCGAACGGATAACCATGATCGCCGCCGTTGCAGTCCAATATATCTATTGTGTGGATTTCGTCAAAATAATGCTTGAGGGCATAAGCTGTGAACACACTCGTAACACCTGGGTCAAAGCCGCTTCCCAAAAGTCCCGTGATTCCTGCCTCCTTGAAACGCTCTCTGTACGCCCACTGCCATGAATAGTCAAAATAAGCCGTGAAGCCAAGTCTCTTGCAGCGCTCCTCGTACACCTTTCTCCACTCCGGGTCATCCGTGTTCTCACACTCATAATTTGCTGTATCAATGTAGGAAACCTTGGTTGCAAGGCAGGCATCCATAATTGTCAAATCCTGATACGGAAGTGCTACATTGAGTACTGCATCCGGCTTGTAGCTGTTGATAAGAGCAATTATCTCATCAACATGGTCCGCGTCAAGTTGTGCCGTTGTTATCTTTGTACTCGTCTTTGTCTCTAACTCCTTCTTTAATGCATCACACTTACTTTTGGTTCTGCTCGCTATACACAGCTCCGTGAACACCTCACTAAGCTGACAGCACTTATGAATTGCCACTGAAGCAACTCCACCACATCCGATTACCAATAAACGACTCATCTTTTTTCCTCCTCTTCTAACAATTCCTCAACATATTTTGGAAGCATAAACGCTCCGGTGTGCAGATTACAGGTATAGTATTCCGTAGGTATCTGCAGCTTTTTCCACTCCTCCGGCTTAAAATCAGCCAGTGGGTGATATTTTTTCGACGCAAAGCCAAAAAGCCAGTAGCCCGAAGGGCTGGTCGGTATATGCGCCTGATATACCCTGCTTATCGGGAAGGTGTTGAACACCTTCTTGTGCATCCGCCTGCATGCCTGCTCGTCCTCATCATAGAAAGGGCTTCCATGCTGATAGACAAGTATTCCGTCATCCTTCAGTGCCTTATAACAGTTGCCGTAAAACTCCCTTGTAAAGAAGCCCTCCGACGCACCGAACGGGTCTGTGGCATCATTTATAATAAGGTCATACACATCCGACTGGGAGCGTAAAAAACGCAGCGCATCGGTGTTGTAGACGTGCACTCTCTCATCGTCCAGCCCCTTTGCCGTCTCCGGAAAGAACTCCTTGCATGCCTCAATGAACATGGCGTCCTGCTCAACGATATCTATGCATTTTACTGTATCGTAGTTGATAAGCTCTTTGGCGACTCCTCCGTCACCTCCACCGATAATAAGCACCTTCTCGACATGCGGGTGCACCGACATCGGCACATGCACCACCATCTCATTGTAAATAAAACAATCCTGCTCGGAAAAAATAACACTTCCGTCAAGTGTAAGAAACTTCCCGAACTCAGGCGAAGCAAAGACATCTATTCTCTGATATTCGCTCTCAGCCGAATAGAGCTGTCTCTCCACGCGGATATCAAAACGCACATGCGGCGAATGATTTTCCGAAAACCAAATTTCCATAACACATACATTCTCCTTCTATTTTTTAAAACTTCAGCACATTAAGATACTTAACCTCCGGGTCCTCCATACCCTGCATGGAGCAGCCCTTCTCTATTGAATAGAGTATATAATCAATAATGTCCTCCGTTATCTCCTCACCCGGCGCAACGATAGGTATTCCCGGCGGATATGCCATCACAAATTCTCCCGATATCCGTCCTGCTGCCTCCCTTATCGGAACCTTTTCCTTATTCGCATAGAAAGCCTCCTGCGGCGAAGCAAGCACCCTTGGTAGAAGCATCTCCCTATCGACCTCGAAGCGCTTCTCCTCCTTCTTGTAGAGGCGGCTTATGTCGGCAAGCGCCCCCATGAGACGCTCGATATCCTGTATTCTGTCACCTATTGAGATGTACGCCAGTATATTTCCTATATCGCCGAACTCAATCTGTATGTCGTACTCATCGCGGAGAATGTCATAGACCTCGATTCCGTCAAGCCCTATATCTCTGGTGAACACGCACAGCTTCGTCACGTCAAAATCATACACAGAGCTGCCGTTTATCAGCTCCTTTCCGTAGGCATAATAGCCGCCTATGGAGTTGATTTCCTCCCTCGCATACTCAGCCCACTCCATCACCTTCTGGAATGACTGCCTTCCGCGGAGTGCAAGATTTCTCCTCGATATGTCAAGGCTTGCCATCAGAAGATACGATGCGCTCGTGGTCTGCGTGAGATTTATAATCGTTCTCACATAGTCTGCATTCATTCCGTTGTTGGTGAGAAGAATTGAACTCTGTGTGAGCGAACCGCCCGACTTGTGCATGGACACCGCCGCCATATCAGCCCCCGCCGCAATGCCCGATATCGGAAGATTATTTCCAAAGTACAGATGTGTTCCGTGAGCCTCGTCCGCAAGCACCTTGAGCCCATAGGAATGTGCCAGCTCACAGATTCCCTTGATATCCGAACAGATTCCATAGTAGGTCGGATTATTGACCAGAACAGCAACAGCACGCGGGTGTGCAAGTATCGCCTCCTCAACCTGCTCCTTGGTTATACCGAGCATTATACCTATTCTGGTATTTACCTCGGCATTTATATACACCGGAATTGCGCCGCAGAGTATCATCACATTGATTACACTCTTATGGACGTTTCGCGGCACGATAATCTCATCGCCCGCCTTGCACACGGACAGCACCATGTTCTGAACCGCCGATGTAGTCCCTCCGACCATGAAAAACGCGTGCTCAGCGCCGAACGCATCGGCTGCAAGCTCCTCAGCCTCCTTAATCACCGACACCGGATGACACAGATTATCAAGCGGCTTCATGGAGTTGACATCTATCCCGACGCACCTCTCCCCAAGCAGGTCAACCAGCTCCGGATTACCTCTTCCTCTCTTATGCCCCGGAACATCGAACGGAACAATTCTTGCTTTTCTAAACCTCTCAAGCGCCTCATAAAGCGGCGCAGAGGCTTGTCTCTTTAAATCCATGGCAACCTCCGCACATACATTTTTAGTTAGTCATGTCCTGACCGCGCCTGATTTTAGACATTTTCACACAAAAAACAGGCGTGAATATTCACGCCTGTGCAAAAAATCATTATCCCTATATGATAAAAACTATCTCAGAGTTTATCCTGGCAGAGTACCGTTACCGCTCTTATTGACTGTTTCACAAGATGATGTGCATACGCATGATATTCAGTAAATCAACTTATAAAATTCGGGCTTCTAACCCAATCAATAATGTGTGCCCTAGTCACACTTCGGCAACCGACCCGCCTGTCCGCATGGCTTAACCTGACCGGATATATGTCTCTCACCACATAAAAATATGAGTCACATCCGGTATTCATACGCTGAATACATGTCCTAAATCCGTCCGGTGGTCTGCATCTGTTATCTATCCAAACACTAACTGAACTATAATATATCAGGAAAAAAAAGTCAATAAATTTTTCACTCTATCTTATAAAGTAACAATAATACTTTCAAATCCGGTATAACAAATAATCCTCCATGAGAAATTAGTATATTTTTAAATTTTCCTCTATGAAGAATTATAACACTGCTGTTCAACTTTTTCTACCGGCTGATAAATTCAATAGTTTCTATGATACATTACGCATTTTTATGACGATTTCGCCGAACCACGGCACTCTTGAATACTTCCATAAGTGCAGGTGACAGCTCCGGACAATCTTCATCAAATTCGATAGGATATTTCTTCGCTTCCTCTACTTCCTTTAACTGTTCCAAGGTGGGTTCCTGACCCTTAGTAACTGCTAATCTCTTTATCATAATAAAGCCTCCTCTCTGCCTCAGTCGCCAGTCTCGCCGATATTATGCGAATGTTCTCGCCTCTCTCCGTAAATACAACAAACAATATATCTCCAACTCTCCCTATTGCAATATATCTATCCTCATCACTGCTATGTTCAAAATCATATATTTCAATATAGTCAAGGTCATCAAACACATGTAACGCAGTTTCAAAAGAAATTTTATGCTTTTGTTTATTTATCGCATTTTTATCTTCGTCCCATTCAAATATCATATCTTTCTATTATTATAACACAACCTCATAAATTTTAAATACAATTTTGTAATGTGGTATATTGCGGAGATTTTCCGACAACCGAAATATTGAGAATAAAAATCCTTGTGTTCATCACACTCTTAGAAGCATTGAATTTCCAGACAATGTGAACTATATTTAAAATTATAAATCAGATAACAAAAGAAGTAAATTAAATATATTTTAAGATAACCCAAACCATAGCATAAACTATGTCTAATTGAAGATATTAAAAAAAGTCTTACAGACAACCTCGTACTGATGCACCCCAAAAGTTCAGACTTTTGAGAGGCTCATCGCTTTTCCATACTGCCCGTAAGACTTTTTTAATTCCAGCTATAAAAATTCACTTATTAAATTACTTTGCTGCCACTTATATAACAGACTACACCAGCGCCGCCAGCTTCGCGCCCGCTGCCCTGCACTCCGCGAGCACATCATCGTCCGGTGCGTTGTCGGCGATTATTCCCTCGCCGGATAAAATAGCCGCTCCATCGGCAGCGATTCTTGCCTCCCATTCGCGCATCCACTCGCCGCCTCCCCAGCCATAGGAACCGAAAAGTGCAATCGTCTTACCTGCAATCCGACTGTCAAGCTCTGCCATGAAAGGCTCCATCTCACTCTCCTCAAGCTCCTCTGCTCCCATCGCAGGACAGCCGAGTGCAAAAGCCTTAGCCTCCGAAAGAACTGCGGCATCTGCCTTATCAACTGTCAGAAGCTCAACCTCTGCGCCAGCGTCCTTCGCTCCCTCTGCCATCGCGGCAGCCATGGTCTCCGTGTTGCCTGTTCCGCTCCAATATACAATACTAACCTTTCCCATTCATCTCGTCCTCTCTTTCTTTTCATAATATCAGATAATTGCCCGACTCAGCTTTGCCGGTAAGCCGTTGTGCGCTTTTACCGGTACAACGTATTGCTGTGTCTCATTGAATCCCGCAATTTCTATCCTCACACTGCTATCTCACGAATACTCTTTCCCTGTACAAGCTCCTCCATCGCTCTTTCCCTGCTTCGGTCAAAGCTTGCAAACGTGCGGAGCGCACCCGCAAGGTCATCATACACCTTCCAGTAGCCGTTTCCGATACTGTTCTCCCCGTTATTTTTCAAAAACCCCTCAACGTCCCACAGCGGATATCCCAGAAATATGCCTATCTCATGCGGAAAGCCCACCTTGCCGCCGCCAAAGCACTCAACTCTCTTTGCAAGCCTTGCAAGCTTATCCTCAAGCTTTCCGCCCCGATAGCCATATCCTGCAAGGAAATCCCCAATGTCCTTATCGGAAAGATAAGCCTCGAGCCTGTCACGTCTGTACAGATACAGTATCGCTCTCTGTTTATTGACGTTAAGCAGCAGCCACGCAATTTCCGTGCCTGACAGAAGCCGCACATACAGTCTGAACTTTTCCGGTGTCACAGCCACAATGTTGGCGGGCTTCACGTCCTTTAGTATAGGGGCGCAGTGAAGCACCAGCTCCATAGACACCTGCATCCTGAAGCCTGCTCCCTGTCTGTAAGCCATAAACTCCTGTACTGACATATCAACCTCCGCTTCATACTTTTATGAAGTATTATACATATAACTTGTGTTAGCTTCATCTAACCTAGTTAATATTATCACGTCAGTGGTTATTATGCAATATATTTTTTCAATTATTCTGCAATTTACTAGAACAAAGAATGTGCCTTGGCACATTCTTGCGCCTGCGGCGGTCGCTTGCGACATCTGCATTGTACGCCGCAGTGCGCATCCCCGCGGAGCGTTTTTGTGTAATAGGAACGAAGTTTCCTATTACATAAAAAAAGGCATACGAAGCTTTCTCCGTATGCCCTTGTATCTGTTTTTACTATTCCCGGCTCAGCTTGAATTTCTTTATCTCCGCATTAAGCTTATCCGATATAATGACATTGTTATGTGACTCCTGACCAATATCGTTCACTCCCTGTGTAAGTTCAACAGCCTTTTCCGTGACATTGGTTATTCCCTTTGTACTCTCATCTACCGCTATATTCACTGCAGCTATTGATTCGCGTATGAAATTCATGCTGCTCTTGACGGATTCACTCCTGTCTGCAAAGCTTTTCATCATATCACTCATGCCGCTTACATCGTTCCTGTAATCATCGCAGGTATCAAGAAGCCTCCTGTAGCCCTCCATCGCAGTAGTATCCATGAGCTCCAGCATTCTTCCCGACTCCTCCGCAAGCTCATCCACGGCATTGATAACCTCATTGCTAACAGTCTGTATTCTTCCTACCGTCTGCGTAGAATTAGCTGCAAGCTCCCCGATTTCACCGGCGACAACCGCAAAGCCATGCCCTGCCTCGCCTGCACGCGCCGCCTCTATGCTTGCATTGAGTGCCAGAAGATTCGTCTTCTTCGCAATGCTCAGAATAAGCTCGGTCAAGCTGCTGATTTCTTCAACCGCCTTGGATTTCTCAATCCTGCTGCGCATGCTCTCAGCCATTTTCTCCGTCTCTTCCTTCGCGCTCCTGCCCGCCTGCTGTGCGCTGTCATATATTCCCTGCACGTTCTCCATTATCCTCCGGGACTTATCATTCCCGCCTTGTGCCTGACTGCTGATATTCTCCACAGCTTCAAAGGTCTCATTAACCGACTCATTAATCTGGCTCAGTGATGCACTTGTCTCCTCCATGGATGCACTCATCTCCTCCATAGTCGCAGATATATCCGAAATACTTATCTGTGCATTGGAAAGATCACTGGCAATCTTATCGGAGGAGCTTCTAAGCTCTGAAGAATTGTCCGATATGTTAACCATTATATTTCTTATATAATTGAGCAGCTCATTGACATTTTCGGCAATATTTTCAAGCTCATCACCCGTTCTGATATCCAGCTTCTGCGTCAAATCCCCCTCGTTGTTGACAATATCATATATCTTCCTATCAACCTTATTGAGATTCCTTATAATCACAGCCACAATCACGTTCATTGCTATAACCGCAAGTACAAGACAGACTACTGTCGCCTCCATATTGGCTTTATTGCTGCTGTAAATCCTTTTTTCTATCTGCGTCGCATCATAGTCGCATGCAATGATTCCTACTACCTCGTTATCACGGTTAAAAACAGGCGCATATGACGTTATTATTGAGTAATCACCGTAATTCCCGATTACGTTATCCGTATAGCAGCTGCCTGCAAACACATCCGCAAGCTCTTCATACGTCGCATCAAACTCGGAGCCGTATTCACAGGCATCAACCTCAGCAGTGTCTATTCCGTAATATATTTTACCGCCGTCCTCATACAGTGTGTACATGTACAGAACTCCCAGCTCACGCCTCACGGCATCCATGGCAAGCCTTATCCTCTCATAGCTGTCCCCGGTTCCGCCGCTCTCATAAAGTCTTTCCAGATCATCGCCATCTACAACATTACCTGCTGCCTTTGCAGCCATCACAGCCTCTTCGCCTCCGAGCTGTGACATTCCGTTCAGGACAGCACGATTCCCCATAATCCCCAGCACCAACGCCATAATCAGCATAATCGCAGTAACCGGCAGCATAAGTTTAAACTTTATGCTTATTTTCCTTGTCTTTTTTCCATTGTGTATCATATTAACCTCCATGTTATAATCCTTACGCTGCTTTTATTATAACACAGTTATAGTAATTAAAAAGTAAAATATTTTAACACTCCACTCAACTCTTATCTGCACTACTACTCATTTGCCTTCAGGCTCGTAACCATATCGATTGTCTTTACCTTGCGTCCAAGCAGGAGATTTACCAGATAAGCCACCGCGAACACGCCTACGGCACCGACAACATAGGTGATTGGCTCCACACGGACCAGCATATCATAGTTATCACCCATCGCCAGCTTGTAGATAAGCGCTGTCATGTACTCGCCGAGAGGAAGCCCGATTATGACTGCCACGACGCAGACCCAGAGATTCTGCATGACATATATCCTTCTTATCTGTCTGCTTCTGAAGCCCAACACCTTCATGGTTGCGAACTGGTACTGCTTCTCGGAGAATGACAATATTCCGAGATTGTAGATAATCACAACGGCAAGAATTACGGATACCACCATAAGCAGCAATATAACCGTGTCCATCATGCTGATCATGGACATCATTCCGTCCTTCAGGGCAGCAATTCCGGTTATGAGCGATACCCCTGCGATATTTTTTACTTCACTTAAATCTTGATCTGTATAAATGCAGTCCGCCTTGTATTCAATGCCGATGCTCTGTGCATAGGCTCTTGTCATCGCAAGCTTCTGTCCCTGCGGCTCCCGGAAGGTTCCGGCAATCCTGGTTGTATATGTTTTTTCCTCGCCGTACACCGACCAGCTCACATTATCCCCAACCTTTAAGTCAAGGATTGACAATAGCTTTTCCGATACATATATTCCGTCATCTGACAGCTCGAAGTCTCTTGCCTTATGGTCGGTATATCTCACCTTATCTCCTGCATCCGCCACGACAATCTGTCTGGTTGAGGTATTTCCCGACGCATCAAAAGCCTCGACGGCAAGCGTCATGCTCGTCGCATCACCGTATCTGTCTGTCAGCTCCTTATACGCCTCATCAGATATTGTACTCTCCACATCAAGCTTATACTCAAAATTATATAAATCTTCAAACTGCCACTTTATAAAGAACTTAATTGTGTCCCTCATGCCAAAAGCACAGACTATAAGCATCGTACAGCCCACGATTCCCACAATACCGGTTATCGTTCTTCCCTTGTTTCTTCCGATATCGCGCAGATTCCAGCGCACACCCACTGAAAATCTCTTTGCAAAGCTTCCGGCAGGCTTTAACTCGCCAGCCTTCACCTTCGGCACCTCAAGTCTCAGCGTCTGTGCAGCCGACTCCTTCAAAAGCCCGTGGCAGGTGAAATATGTAGCTGCCGTGACTAACAGCACAACTCCTGCCGCCACAGCATAGACAATCGGTTTTGTGACTACAACCATATCCGGCACTTCAAAATAGCTTGCCTCCATATTTACAAAAATATTTCCTATAATGAATCTTCCGCCAATCAGCCCCAGAATTGCGGCGATGACACTCACATAAAACCCATAGCCCAGATAATGTCTCTCTATCCTTTTTCTGCTGAAGCCAAGTGCCTTCAGGGTTCCTATCTGTGTCCTCTGTTTCTTGACAAAACGATGCATTGTCGTGACAACCGAGAGCACCGCTATGAAAAGAAACAGGAAGGTAAATATCCCCGAATAGCTTGCACCCTCCTCAACCTCACTCTGATAAGCCTCCACCGACGCACTCGCATCTCTTCCCGTCACAGCCACCGCCGACTTGATATTGTTCTGTAAAAGTGCCTTTACAGCCTGCTCATCCGCATCATCCTTCAATGTGACGTAGGCATAATTATACACATAATAATCGCTTGCCTTATAATCAGGGAAAGCCATGTCGAATATTTCATCCGTCACATCCCCTGCATTCATGCCAAGCTTTTCGGCGGCGGCAGCCTTAAGTTCATCCTTTATGTAATCCTCAGGAAACGATTTCATGGACAGATACACATAGCCGTAGTCATCATGTGTCGGAAAAATCGCAGACTCATCCTTGATTGAATACACATGGTCAGGTGTGGTTACAAGTCCTATCACCCTGCCAGTAATCTCATAATCCTTGTATGCGAGCGTCAGCTCATCGCCGACCTTGATGCCGAGATTGTCCGCAAGGTAGCTGTCAAGCCACATTCCGTCGCTGTCATAATCAAAGCTCTCTCCGTCAACCACATGCATGCTCGAGATATTCTTACTCTCAACAAAATTCGTCTCAAGCACAACATCCTTATAATTTTTCAAATCGGTATTGATAACCAGTGCGCGCTCTGCAGCCTTCACACCGTCCGTGGCAAGAATATCCTTCATGTCCTCATCGGAAAAATTCTCCCCAAGCATCCACAAATCCTGCAGATTATTCTCCTCATAGTATCTCTGTCCACTGTAGTCCATACCATCCATGTAGGCATGGATTCCCGAGAATACGAACACACCGAGGAAGGTCATTATAAATATAGTGATAAAAGACGAGAAATTTCTCCGTATATCCCTCATCATCTTTTTTCTAAGCATTACCACTCCACCTCCTCAATATTCTTCGGTGAAAGGTTATCGACAACGGACTTGATTTTTCCGTTCTTTACGCGCACCACAATGTCTGCAATGTCAGCAATCAGGCTGTTATGGGTAACGATGATAACCGTATTTTCTCCCTTTCTGCACTGCTCCATGAGAAGCTTCAATACCTCAACTCCTGTTGCAGAATCAAGAGCACCCGTCGGCTCATCGCACAGAAGCACCTTCGGATTCTTAGCAACCGCTCTCGCGATTGAGATACGCTGCTGCTCGCCTCCTGAGAGCTGGTTCGGGAACTTGTTCTCATGCTCCGTGAGTCCGACCTTCGCGAGTGCCTCATGCGCATCAAGCGGATTCCTCACTATATCCTTCACAAGCTCCACATTCTCAAGCACCGTGAGTGTCGGCAGTATATTATAAAACTGAAAAATGAAGCCCACTGTCGCTGCTCTGTAGCGGCTCAATTTGTCCTCATTATATTTTGAAATATCCTCGCCATCTACAATCACCTGTCCTGTTGTCGGAATATCCATTCCGCCAATTAAATTGAGGAGCGTGGATTTGCCCGCTCCCGACGGGCCGAGTATGACAACGAACTTTCCCTTCTCAATACTCAAATCAACTCCGTCAAGCGCGCGAAACTCACGCTCCCCTGTCTTGTACACCTTGGTAACATTTTTAAGTTCAACTATCTTAGCCACAGTAATCTCCTCCTTCATGTTATTGCTTTACAACATGAATATAGCACCGTGGTTAGAAATATGCAACCACAATTAGTTATGACTTATTATATTTTTCTAAACTATTTTGCACTCCTTTATAACCGCCTCAACCTCCGACTCACTCACCTCAACAATCTCAGCTATCTGTGCGGCTGTGTAACCATTTTTGTGCATGTTTTTAATAACTTTTTCATTTATTTCTCTCGTCGTTTTCTCTGTCGCTTTCTCTGCTGCCTTTTCCTCAATGCCATCACTGAGATTACACATAACATTCACATCCCTTCTGAAATCACTGTTAAGCGGAAGATTATATTCCTTTTCCATTATCTCAAGCTTCTCATCAAGCTCAATACTGCTTGACAGAAGTGCCCCTATCAGGCGATGAAGCTCATATCTCTCATCGTGTACGGGAAGCTCATCCGTAATTCCTATAAGGATAATGTTGAGCAGATTAATATTGCCCTTCCATTCATACGGCTCAAGCATCTCGTCCTTGGTAAGATGGATATGACTCATACTGTTGCACTTCATGTTCATACATATCCAAATGCTGTAAACCTGCTTAATATCGTCGTAATTGGAATTAACAAAATCTCTTTCCTTTTGCGATGACACGAGACGGCTCACATAAAAGATTGACCTGTTCAATATCTTATATGCGGCAGGTTCATCCTTCTGTGCCTCGACATTCACGATAATCTGTGTCAGTTTATGATTTGTCTCATTTTCTGTCAATCTGACATTATCTTTTATATGTACATTGCCAAACGGTAACCTCACATAAAAAACAATATCAAATCTTATCATTCCCTCGTTAATTTCCGAGTTCTCCGTGTTGAACCCTCTGATTCTCTGTACCGAACCGTCAGTCCTCTCAGCATTAGTACTTCCTGGCTCAATCGGCACCATTCCGATCACAGGCTCGCCCTCAATGCTATCCGCCACATCTTCGGGGCTCATTCCCTTAAACGCATCAACCGTCTTTAAAAGAATACGCGCCAAAATACTCTTCTGTGCCAGCAGCCGCTTAGCTCGAATATCATACTGTGCCTTATCCCCCGCTACCGCCATCGCATTGCTTAATTCTGTTTTCAAAAAAGCCCTCCCTTTGTATGACACAAACACACAAAGGCTCCCCCAAGCCTGATACCATTATAAACGATGGTTGTAAAAAAGACAACTTGTAATTTACATAATTAGTCCCTCACACCTGCGGCAGAAGTATCTCCGTACCGTCGTCAAGCTCATTTTGCAGGTCACCGAGCATCATTTTAAAGGTGTAATCCTGTGCGGCATGGATTGTCACATAGTTTTCCAGCATGTCCGCGTATCTTATACGGTATACAGGCACACGGATCAGCTCGCCCGCAAGTTCTATATCTATTACCTTTTCATTCTTTGATAGCTTCTCTGCCGCCCTGTCAAGCACCTCGAACAGCTTCTCCTTTTTGACAGGCTTCCAGCCATCCATGGCTGTTTACAACTCATCCGACATCCATGCCGTCTGTGGCTGTGTGATGAGCAGAGTCCTAAGAACAACTAAGCTTCTCCCAAAAGTCGTGACCTCGGTTACGGTATAATTGTCCGCATCAACAACCTTTTAAAGATTTTCTCAAAAGCCCCAGAACACTATCCCGAGCACCGCCGACAGCACAATCATAAGAATTGGCGACAACTTCTTTTTCCATATTTTTTTCAGCAAAAAAGATACCGCAAAAAGTATCATAAATATTATTATCGACCTTAAATCAGGCGCTATGCTGCTTGTGTAATCCACAATACCAAACAGAGTGTTAAGCCCCATACTGATTGCCGTGGCAATTATCATGGCGACTATGCATGGTCGTATTCCGGACAGAACCGCATTCACACCTGCATATTTCAGGAGATTTTTCAGCACGGCAGCAATGATTAGTATTATGACAAATGACGGCAGCACAACTCCGAGAGTTGCCATAAACGCACCTAACATTCCCCCCTGCGAAGAACCGATAAAAGTCGCCATATTCACCGCGAGCGGTCCCGGCGTTGACTCCGATACGGCAATAAAGCTCATAAATTCGCTCTCGGTAAGCCACCCCCTTGACAAAACCGTCTCCCTGACAAGCGAAATCATGCCGTAGCCACCGCCAAAGGAAACCGCACCAATAACAAGAAAATTCAGAAAAAGTTCAATATATATCATTTTATACCTCCGCATACTGCAAGCATTTCTTGCAGTACTGCCACCAATAAATAGTTTGAAAATTTTATTTTCAAATTTTATGCTTTTCATCTGTGTCAGAACATATTTTACCGGAATTACCCACATACTTTCGAAGCATGTACACAGCCCAGCCTGCTACGCCGCTTATCACAATATAGAATATTGACGAGAACGACACTGCCGTTATCGAAAACACCGTCATCACGACAATCACTAATCCCAAAATCACATAGTTGAACACGTTTTTCTCAAGTCCCTTGAACATTCTCACACCGGCAGACGCGATGAGGTACACGACGCACACCTGTATCCCCTTGAACGCATACGCCACATAGGTCAGACTTAAAAACTTATCAAAGAAAAGCGATATCAGATATATTATCACAAACGAAGGTATGCTCACGGCAAGCGTTGACAGCGCGGCTCCCGCGACACCGCCCACTCTGTAGCCCAGATAGGTCGCACTGTTGACTGCCACGGGTCCCGGTGTCGACTCCGCAATCGCCACCATGTTCAAAAATTCTTCTCTGTCAATCCACTTCTTTTTTTCGATAAACTCATTTTCTAAAAGCGCAATCATCGCATAGCCACCGCCAAAGGTGAACGCACCTATTTTCAGAAACGTGAGAAATAATTGTATCAGCTTTTTCATTTTAATCTCCATTCCGCCATTGCCGCCTGCACGATCAGGCATTTAAACCTGGAACCCGCAAAACATGTGGAAGCAGCGGATTACGAATGTTTTAGAATAATTATAACACATAAGTATCTTATCCTCCACTTAAACTTTAAGCGAAAGCGGATTGCGAATGTCCACTTTACATCAAAGCCTGCAGACTCTTTATTGTTATTTTTCCATGCTCTGCACAACTGGACTGCTTATTTTTATTCAAACTGGATGTTTTAATCAAGCCATCTTTACTGTATCATAACGCTAAATTCATGAAGCGGCGCATTACATGACAAAATACAAAATAAAAATCAGCGGCAGTCCCTACACAATAAGGCAGACTGTCCGGAAACGGAGATTATTATGGCAACAAGATATGAACTTAACAAAGAACTTGCACAGATGTTAAAGGGCGGTGTAATCATGGATGTGACCACACCGGAGCAGGCTAAGATTGCGGAGGCTGCAGGTGCCTGTGCGGTAATGGCACTTGAGCGGATTCCGGCAGATATAAGAGCCGCCGGCGGCGTATCAAGAATGAGCGACCCTAAGATGATTAAAGGTATTCAGGAGGCAGTGTCTATTCCTGTCATGGCAAAATGCCGTATCGGACACTTTGTCGAGGCTCAGATACTCGAAGCTATAGAGATTGACTACATAGATGAGAGCGAGGTTCTCTCCCCTGCCGACGATGTGTACCATATCGACAAGACACAATTCAAGGTTCCGTTTGTCTGCGGTGCGCGCGACCTGGGCGAGGCGCTCAGGCGCATAAGCGAGGGAGCCTCGATGATAAGGACCAAGGGCGAGCCGGGAACCGGCGACGTGGTTCAGGCAGTTCGCCACATGAGAGCCATGAACGCCGAAATACGGCGTGTCCAGAACCTGCGCGATGACGAATTATACGAGGCTGCCAAGCAGCTGCAGGTTCCTGTTGTGCTTGTCAGATATGTTCATGACCACGGCAGACTCCCTGTTGTAAACTTTGCCGCCGGCGGTGTCGCAACCCCTGCCGATGCAGCACTTATGATGCAGCTCGGCGCAGAGGGTGTGTTCGTCGGCTCAGGAATATTTAAGTCAGGAAATCCTGCGAAACGTGCCGCTGCGATTGTCCAGGCTGTCACCAACTACACCGATGCCAGGCTTATCGCCGAGCTGTCGGCAGACCTGGGAGAGGCAATGGTTGGAATAAATGAAAATGAGATTGCCCTGCTGATGGCAGAGAGAGGAAAATAGGGGAAACGAGGAAAATAATGGAAACAAATTGCCCTGCTGATGGCAGAGAGAGAAAATAGCGGAAACGAGGATTATATATGGCAGTTGGTATATTGGCACTTCAAGGTGCATTTGCGGAGCATGGACAGATGCTTGACAGGCTTGGAGTAGAACATTTTGAGATAAGGCAGCTTCGCGACCTGGATAAAAAGACCGACAGGCTTATACTTCCCGGCGGCGAGAGCACTGTGATGAATAAGCTCTTACACGAGCTTGGTCTGTATGAACCGATAAAAAAACTGATTAATGACGGCATGCCTGTGTTCGGCACCTGCGCCGGAATGATTCTTCTGTCTCGCGATGTCGAGGACGGAAAGCCCTGCTTCGGCACCATGGATATCCGTGTCCGCCGAAATGCCTACGGCAGACAGCTTGGAAGCTTCTACACTGAGGAATGCTTTGACGGCATAGGGACAGTCCCGATGACCTTTATCCGTGCACCTTTCGCCGAAGAGGTCTACGACAATGCAAGGGTTCTTGCGACCGTCGACGGGCGCATCGTGGCAGCCCGTCAGGACAGACAGCTTGTAACTGCGTTTCATCCGGAGCTTACGGACGACACCTCGGTGCATGAATACTTTATGGCGATGTAAGGTAGATACATTGTACACTTTTCTTTATGGGACTTAAAGCAGCAGGCGATATGTCCACGCCAAAAACAAACGCTTAGCTTGAAGCTTCACCTACACACAGATAAAGGAGCGTGAATTTTCACGCTCCCCTGTCTTATTCCGATACTGCGGTATATTGCTGTATAAATTGTTCTTTTCTGCAAGGTCTGCCAAAATAATATCCTTGTAGATAATCGACCTGCATTTCTTTCATTTTAAGGTACCAGTCTCTTTCCTCGATGCCTTCTGCACATATCCTGACATCAATACTGTGTACCAGCGGAATGATATTCCTGTACAATTCATTATCTCTGGCATCGTTCATTGCCTTAGCGGTAAAATCCTTATCCATTTTCACATAGCTTGGATTCATATCGCGTATACAATGAAAATTGGAATATCCTGTTCCAAAATCATCAATTACAAAATTGATATTGTTGTCATCCAATGTCTTTCGGAACCTGCAGAACGATGGCGTCATATCCATAAAGCCGCTTTCCGTCATTTCGATGCAGATGGACTCCGGCTTTAAAGAGTTGTTCCGTATTGCAGTTAATATATCATGCTCAACCTTGCCCTGAATAATCTGGACATACGAAACATTTACATTCATCTTGAAACCGGGAATATACTGCTGCATTTCACTGCACATTTCTGCCGCTTCGTTCAGGACATATCTTCCGGCAGGAATAATCAATCCTGTCTCCTCGAGCAGCGGAATGAACTCCACCGGTGAAACAGACACCTGCTCATCCTCAGCCATCATGGAAAAGCGCATAAGAGCCTCCGCACCGATGATTTTCTCCGAGCGGCAGTCCACTATCGGCTGATAATACACTTCAAAGCCCTTACAGCCGTTTACAATAGAATTACGTAGTGCCGCTATTATTCTTCCCTTTCTCTGAAAGGCTTCATAGTCTTTCTCATTGAAGAAATAGAAGCCGTTTTTTCCCATGCTCTTTGCCTGCTTGAGGGCAAATTCAAATTTCCTGCGGCATTCCTCGACTCCCTCATAAAAGGTCGCCGCTGCTATAACACCTACAGAAACCGAAAATACAGCTTCATAGTTCTCAGCTACTATAAATTTATAGAGCTTATCCGTAATCCTCTCCTTCAGCTTTAGCATATCCTCCTTCGAGGCTGCTTCCAGATCCACAATAACATACTGGTCAGCCACAAGGTGGTAAATTCTCTGACTGCCGGAAAGACATTTCTTCATACAGCCGGCTACGCTTCGTAAGATATAATCACCGTAAGCTGCTCCTCTGGTGCTGTTGATTGAGCCGAAATCATCGATGCCTATATGTACTAAAAAGCCCTTAGAAAGGTTCTCCGCCTGCGAGCGCAGATAAGCAATAAATTCCGGACCACCCAGCAGTCCCGTGACATTATCCGCCCTTCTCTTATTTCCGGTCTCGTTCATGCAGCCAACCAGATACTTCGCATGTCCTTCATTATCATCAATCACGATGCCGCGGCAGGCAACCCATATCGGCAGACCGTTTTTGTCAAGCCACCTATAGTGAAGATTATGAACCTTCTCTTTTCCTTCTCTTATATCCGCAAGATGCTTCTCCAGCATCCTGCGGTCATCTTCATATACCACCTTCATAACAGCAGTGAGTGCATCGTTCATGATACACTGTGATATCATAAACCTATCTGTAGCCGACTGTGAAATCTCCATTGTATTGTCCTGCAGATCAAATATATACAGGTAATCATCCATGGATTCCGTAATTATTTCAAATAAGATTTCTGCAGCGTGCTCTCCAAGTACTTTAAACATATCATCTATCACAGCAAGGACCTTCCTTCTAACAGATTAGAATATTCATCTCACCCTTAGAATAGCTTGAATGTATTCACGCGGTCCTGCATCTTGGCTGCCTCGTCTGCCAGGTTGACACTGATTGCCGTATTTTCCTCTGAGGAAGCCGCTGTACCCTGTACAACACCGGAAAGCTGTTCGATACCCTGTCCGATCTGCTCTAACGAATCAGCCTGGGAATTAGCCTTCTCCATTGTATTCTGCGCCATTTCCGCAAAGGACTCCATATCCGCAATAATCTGGTTGAATGCATCTGCCGTTGTTCTTGTAATGGCATTTCCCTTTCCAATCTCAACCAGAGTCTTATCAATCAGCTCTCTTGTATTTATAACCGACTTCGCACTATCTGATGCGAGCTTGCCTATCTGGTCGGCAACCACCGCAAAGCCTCTTCCGGCTTCGCCTGCCCTCGCCGCCTCAATCGAAGCATTGAGTGATAAAAGATTGGTCTGGGACGCAATATCTTCAATATCCGTGATAATATTGCCGATTTCCTTGGAAATCTCCGTAATACGCTCCATCTCTGTGAGCAGCCCGTTCATCTTTTCCCTCTCTTCGTTGGCTTTGCTTGCAGAAGCCTTCACCCTCTCGGATGCACTCTTTGTCTCCTTTGCCGTATCTGCGGCAAGGCTGACAACAGTATCTATTGTAGCGTTCAGCTCCTCAATTACTCCCGCCTGCTCTGTCGCACCATCGGACAGGGATTTAGACGCCTCCTCGACATCCTTGGCATTCGAGGATACCTTCTCCGCAATATTGGTAATCTCTGACAGTGTGCTGTTAAACCTCTTTAAAATAAACAGGAGTGAGTGCTTCAATTCTGAAAAATCACCCAGGAAATCTGTGATGTCATCGCCATTTCTTGTCAAATCGCCCTGTGCAATATATTTAACTTCCTCCGAAATCTCACGTACATAATCCGAAAGAATATTCATGGCCTCTTTCAGATTTCTCACAGTGTCGCCGAACTCATCCTCCGACTCATATGTGAGCATATCCACGTTGGACAGCTCACCCTTTCTTAAGCTGGCTACCGCTGTATCTATCTGTGCTACCGGCTCTATAATCGAATCTGTGATTACCTTTCCGATAAAGGTTGTCGCTGCCGCAATCGCAATTCCTGCCGCAGATATCACTATAAAAATAATTACCGTACACACATTGGCAGCAAGCTTAGAGCTATCCAGTTCAACCTGAAATTCATCCCTAAGCGTGCTGAACACGTTTCTGAATGATGTATACTTTTCATACGCGCTTCCCGTCATAATATCTGATGCCTCAGCCTGTTTTCCGGCGGTGCTCAGCCGTATTATCTCCTCCGAGAAGGACTTATAGTCCTCCCATGCGGCGATTGCCTTATCGTAATCGGCCTGCCCTTTTCGTGCATCTGCATCCGCATTGATTATTTCACTTAATGCCTTGCAATTCTCCGTAATCTGTCCTGCCATGCTCTCAATCTCCTTCTCACAAGTAGCCATGACAGCGGCATCTGATTCGACAAGGTGCTGATACTGCTTAACTCTGTACTCCGTGGTCAGCGTCTCCAGCTCCTGTATATATCCTATTGCCTGGGACCATACAGCCGTAATATTCTTTACGTTGGAGCGTATCACCAAGGTTGAGATAAGTGCCACCGCCACTAAGAATACTGTCATAGTGAGCACCGTCACCCGGTATGCTTTCAACTTTCCTGCCACCTTCAAGTTAACTATAAATTTTTTGAGCTTTTCCATAATAACTTTCCCTTCCTTCGTTTTTTCCCTTCGATTTGAGTTTTATGATTAAATGCCACAGGGCTTCAGCCTTAATAACTCAAAAAAGTCTATGGTTATTTATCTCTAAGTCAAATGATGATACCATGCTTTTATTAAAAAATCAATTAAAAATATATTAAATTTCCATATTTTCCCCACAGCCGTGAAGTCCTCTTCATTCCGCAGTAAATAACAGAACAAACCTGCGGCGGCCGACTGCGACATCTATATTGTACGCCGAAGTGTGCATCTATGCGGAGCTTAGTGTGAAAAACGTAAAAAGCACGTTTTTCATTACTATTTGAGTCACTGCAAAATACATAAAAAAGCCACCGTTTACTGAAGCCGGGGCGCGATATTGCAGTTATTTTATGTTTTTTTCAGAGCATGCTCTAAATGCCTGTACATCAGACAGGTCTGTTATGAATCTGTCCTCACTTTATTATAGTAAGCCTGTTTTTCCTGTACTTCAGCGGAGACACCTCGTATGTCTTCTTGAAGCTTCTGATAAAATAGCTCACATTCTGATACCCGCTCTGCAGCGCTATCTCCGTTATAGGAATATCTGTGTCCTGCAGTAGCTGCTTTGCATGCTCAAGTCTTAAATAGGTTACATATTGCGACAGCGTAATATGAAAATGCTCCTTAAAATACCGCGATATGTATTTTTCCGAAAGATGGAACTGTTCCCCGAATTCCTTTAACGATATCGTACCCGTATAGTTCTGCTGTATGTACGAAACCATCTCCTTTTCCACGGTGTTCCTGCCGCTTGTATCATTTTCCACCACCAGCCCCTTATTCCACATTTCAAGAATAAATTGTAAAAGAACTAGCTTTATCCTTATCTGTGTGGCTATGTCCGCTCCGGCTCCTTCTTTTTTTTCCATATATATATCAGCAAGCTGCTCACACAGCCCGCTTGCCGCATCCCCTATTCTTGGAGTTATCATCAGATGTCCGCTGCTTAACGGTTCAAGCAGGCTCTCATCTAACAGGTCATCCGAACGAAAGGATATATATTTCAGCGGAAACAGAAAAGTAAAATAGTCCGCCGCTCCGGTCTGTGTACCCATGAGATGCAGATTACCCGGCGACACGACAAACGCATCCCCCGGGTTACCTATGTAGCTCTCTCCTGATATATTCACAGTAAGACAACCACTTTTTACATATATAATCTCAAGCTCATCATGCCAATGTACAGGTATCTGAAATGACCGACCCGAGTTCCATATATGATATGTACTAAAGGGGTCATCCTTTGTACCATGTGGTTTATTTTCCTTTAATTCAAAGTACATAAGCTCTCCTACAATTCTACAAGACTCTTACCCTTCCATTTTCCGCTCTTCCATCTAATCACCATTCCGACGGCTCTCGCACACTCATCAGATGCCATGGCGATATATGCTCCTAATGCCTGAAGTCCCATATGTATTCCAAGAAAATATGTTCCTCCGACTGCGAACAGATACATGAATATCGCACCCATTATAACCGGAAAAACCGCATCCCCGCTGGTCTTTAATGCCTGACCGTATACAAGGTTCGTCACCCTTCCGAATTCCAGGAATATATCCACCACCAGCAGCTTCACCACAAGATTTACCATCTGCGCGTCATCCGTGAATATATGGACTATAAAACGTCCGGACAATGCAAATGTCACAGAGAAGCATGCAGCTGTTATAAGTCCGTATATCACAGCCTTTCTTGTACCTCTGTCACATTCTTCATACTCCTTTGCCCCGATCCGCCAGCCGGTCATAATAGCATTGGCCTGTGCAAGCGCAGCTCCGACACAGTACGAAAAATTGGCAATCTGCATGGCATAGGAACGAGCCGTAACATTCATTCCGTCCGAATCCATCTGATTCATAAAACGGACTATAAGTGTCATCGCTACATTATAGAGCGCTGTTTCAAGTGCGGAAGGAAAGCCTATCCTGACAATCTGAGCCAGTATCCTTCCTGCCGGAATGCGCTCAGGATTCTGCTTTGCCTTAATAAGCACAGCCCCCATAACAGCTACAATGATAAGATTTACAATCCTTGAAATAACCGTGGCAACGGCAACTCCCATTACGCCCCAGTTAAACACGAACAGAAATACCGAATTAAGTATTATATTAATGGCATTTCCGACAACCGTTCCTATTAAGGAGTGCTTCGTATATCCGAACACCCTCAAATAACTGGAAAAAATAGGAATAAGCGCATTTAAAAAGCATGCACCTCCAACAATTCTAAGGTATGTCTCAGCCGGCTCAAGCAGCGCCGGTGCAATGCTTACCATTCTAAGTATTCCGCCGGAGAAAAAAGCAAGGATAACTGACATCAGCACGCCTATCAGCGCATTAAACATCAGTCCAAGCTGTCTTGCCTGATATGCAATTCCGGGTCTTCCCGCTCCGATATTCTGTGACATGACCGCCACCATACCCGATGATATTACCCCGAACATGATAATAAAAACACCTATATATGTGTTCGCTGTTCCCACTGCTCCCACAGCCTGATCACTTACTGATGATAGCATAAGTGTATCGACCATACCTGAAAGCATATAAAATAAAGTTTCTAAGCATATCGGCACAGATAGCTGTGCCAATGATTTTCTTCCGGCTGCCATGTCATTCTCCTTCAATGTTGATACCTTTTGACATCATCATACGACACATTTCTGTATATTTCTTGTAGAATATTATGTTAAAATTGCACTATTTCTACTTTTTGGTGGTATCAACCGGACAGTCCATCTGCACCGGGCAGCATATCTGCTTTTCATTCCAATGCTTATTATATCAGATAATAATCCCTGCTTCCACATGATTTTTCCCAAATCCGCGGATTCTACTTTTTATCAAATCCGTTCTTCTCAACGCGGAAGCAGATTTTTCATGCTGTTGATTCCGATAAGCAGGGTGGATGTGTTGTGGCACAGTGCCGATGTGGTAGGCTGTATAACTCCCGCAACACCAAGAACAATCAATAATGTGTTAAAGCCCACTATTGTTCTGTAATTCCTGTGGATTCTCTTCATCAGAAGGTCGCTTATCTGCTTTAATGTAACCAGCTCATTCAGGTCATCCGCTCCGATTGTGATATCCGCAATCTCACGCGCAAGCTGTGCTCCGTCGCTTATGGCAATTCCGACATCCGCCGCCGAAAGTGCAGGTGAATCGTTGATTCCGTCACCTATCATTATCACCCTTCTGCCCGCTGCCTTTTCCTTCTCAACGAAGCCTGCTTTATCCTGCGGGAGAACCTCAGAATAATACTCGTCAACCCCGACCTTCTTTGCTATGGCTGCCGCTGTCCTCTCGCTGTCGCCGGTCATCATCACTACCTTAGATATACCTGCCGCCTTGAGCTGCCTTATAACCTTCACAGCCTCATCGCGCACTGGATCCTCGATACAGATAACCGCCGCAAGCACTCCGTCAATCGCAAGGTAAAGATGTGAATACTCAAGCGGAAGCTCATCATATAGAGTCTTCTTATCCTCCGGTATCGACGCCTTCTCATCCTCAAATACGAAGTGTGCGCTTCCGATGACAACCCTCTTGTCACCTATCGCAGAAGCAATTCCGTGTGCAACTATGTATTCAACCTTTGAGTGCATCTCGCTATGTTCAATTCCCCTATTCTTAGCCGCTTCCACAACCGCGCGCGCCATGGAATGAGGGAAATGCTCCTCAAGACAGGCTGCAATCTTTAGAAGCTCATCCTCGCTGCCGCCGTTAAATGACACAACCTTGGCCACAGTCGGCTGAGCCTTGGTGAGCGTACCTGTCTTATCGAACACAATAGTGTCAGCATCTGCCACAGCCTCAAGGAATTTTCCTCCCTTGACTGTGAGATGACGGCTGCCCGCCTCCCTGATTGCCGAAAGAACCGATACAGGCATGGCAAGCTTGAGTGCACAACTGAAGTCTACCATTAACACTGCAAGTGCCTTTGTCGTATTGCGTGTCAGGAGCCACACAAGTCCTGTCGCACCGAGACTGTACGGAACAAGCTTGTCGGCAAGATGCTCTGCCTTGCTCTCGACGCCTGACTTAAGCTTCTCCGACTCCTCTATCATAGTGACAATCTTCTCATATCTGCTGCTGCCGCCGACGGACTGAACCTCAATCACAAGCTCGCCCTCCTCGACAACCGTTCCGGCATACACGGCAGCTCCCGGCTTCTTCTCAACAGGTACGGCTTCACCCGTGAGCGATGCCTGGTTAACCATTGCCTCGCCCTCTCTTACAACTCCGTCGAACGGAATCATATTTCCGACACGGACAATTATGGAGTCGCACTTCTTTATCTGATGAACAGGTACAAGCACCTGCTCATCCCCTGCCCTGCACCATACACTGCTCACATTCAGCGACATCGTTCTTGCAAGGTCATCAACCGACTTCTTGTGTGTCCACTCCTCGAGAAGCTCGCCTATACCGAGCATGAACATAATCGAACCTGCCGTTCCGATATCGCCTCTCAGCATCGATACACCGATTGCCGTAGCGTCAAGCACCGGAACCTCTATCTTTCTGTTCCACAGACACCTGATTCCCGCCGCAATGTACTTTACTGCGTTATATGCCGTAAAACACGCTCTTAGCGGATACGGAAGGAACCATTTTCTCGCATAATGAAATACTATCTTGTCAAAGAGCTTGTCCTGATACTCATGGCTTAAGCTTCTTCCGGTATTTCCGGCTACAGTCTCAGGAAGCTGTTCATTCTCGTAGGAAAACTTCCTTAAAAGCCTTATGGCTTCATCCCTGTCTCCCTTATACTCTATGACCGCATCTCCGGTTCTGTCGTACACCTTCGCACTCTCTATATCTGCCTGCTTCTGCAGATAATACTGTAATATATCCGCCTGCCCACAGGTCATGCGATATGAACAGACATGTATTCTCATTCTGTTCCCATACTCATGTTTTATCTGAAATTTCATAACAAAACAGCTCCATTCTGCCTATCAGAAAAAATGGGACACGGTGTCAGACCCCTGTCCCAATTCTCTTACTCAGCCTTAGTCTCCTCTTTTACTTCCTCTTCGTTCTTAACCTCAGAGAAATCATCGGCAAAATCCTCGTAAACTGCCTCCTCCTTAGCTGCTCTGTCCTCGTTAATGCTCTTTGCATCCGAGTAGATGTCGCTGCAGTTCTCCTGAACTGTTGATACAGTCTTCATAACACAGTCCTTTGCTCTTAAAACTGCTGCCGTGCAGTTAGTATAGAGCTTCTTTGCGTCCTTGCTTGATAAAAGCTTTATGCCTGCCGTACCGAATGCAACGCCTGCTGCAAAAAGTCCTGTCTTGCCCCAGTTAATCTTTGACTTACTCATAGCTATGTACCTCCATATTCAATAGGTGTATTTTCCCGTGTGCGTCATCAGGTAGCCGCATGCATCCGCAGATAGCCTAATGTACCTACGGATAGTCTGATATATTCGCAGTTAGTTATGACGCACACTTTTTTTCAGCCGTTATTATAACATTGTGGCTTTTCAATCGCAACAGCTATTCATAAAATTTTTCTAAACACTTTTTCTAAACAGTTTTTCTAAACATTCCGGCTCGTTATAATGAGTTCAAAAGCCTAATCGTGCAAGCACGAACATTTTTTGACCTTTTGCCCCTGATAGCATATAATAACCGATAAGTATTAAATTTAAAAGCAGCAGAACAGCTATATAAAAACATTCCAAAGGAGAACATCCATGAATACCCCCATCAGCAAATCCGATATAAAAATTGAAATTATAAGAAGCTCCAGAAAAACCCTTGCCATAGAAATCCGTCCCGATATGCGCGTCATCGTCCGCGCTCCGTATCAGGCTTCCGGCAGCTATATTGAACAGTTCATATCAGACCGCGCCGACTGGATAGTGGAGCATCTTAGAAAGCTGGAACAAAAAAACAGACAATGCAATGAAGCACTGCCTGTTAAAAAGCTCTCAAACGATGAGATTAAGAAGCTTGCCGATAAAGCCTGCACCTACATTCCCGGGCGTGTGGCTCACTTCGCGCCGCTTGTCGGCGTCACCTATGGTCGTATAACCATAAGAAACCAGCGTACACGCTGGGGAAGTTGCAGCAGCAAGGGAAACCTTAATTTCAACTGTCTCCTCATGCTCACTCCCCCTGAGGTAATCGACTATGTCGTGGTGCATGAGCTGTGCCACCGAAAGGAAATGAACCACTCGGGGCGCTTTTGGAATGAGGTTGCAAGGGTTCTTCCCGGCTATGCGGAACAGGAAAAATGGCTTAAAACCCACGACAATGAAATAATGAAGCGTATGACAGGTGAATAATCTGCCATACGCTCCATTAAAGTCATCCTACTCCGACTTCATTCTCACCTTATTCGTATACATGAAGTGGTCTGCCTTGTCAAACAGAGTCCTGAGCGTGCAGTCCGTGTAATCCGTCGACACAGCCCAGCCCTGTGCGTAGCTTATCGGAATATTATTTCCACATCCGTTAAACTGCATAACCTCATTATGCAGCTGTGTAAGGAGACTGTTAATGGTATTCTCTGTAATATTGTACAGAATCACAACGAACTCATCACCGCCGTACCTTCCCACAAAATCCTTTGCCGGGATTACATTTCTCAACACTCTCGCAAAGCTCGCTATAAGCTGGTCGCCTGCCGAATGTCCCAGCGTATCGTTCGCACTCTTAAGATTGTTAAGGTCGAACATCAGACAGGCTGTCGGCTCTGTTATAAATGACATGTCACTAAACAGCTCCTCACACTTGCTCTTATTAGGAAGCCCTGTATGCACATCTATATATGCCTTCTGCTCAAGTATCCTGTTCTTCCTGATTATCCGCATGGAAGAAAGTGACTGCTCTATAATGAGCAGGAACAGTATAAGCATATCCACAGTCGACAAAAACTCTACGAGTCTCATCGTTTTTGCCGCTTTATTCGAGTAAGCCTCTGCCGCCGATACGACCTCATCTGCAAGCCGGAAGTATGTCTCACTCATTGCCACTATGTCGGTGGCTTCATAGCCACCGTCTCTTGCCTTCCTAATCTCTTTTTTTAATTTTTCCCAATAATCTATCAGTCTGTCAAGCTTGCCCTGATAATTCGCATCCTTCAGACTCACGAGCCCATAGCTGCCATCATCATATTTCAAATCCTCCAGAACATCATCCAGATACTGCACAAGCTCATCATCATGGATTCCGATTATCTCAAACTTCACAAGCCTTTGCGTCGCACCGCGCACAAGACCGGCATAATTTATTACACGCGCCGTGCCCTGAAGGTGTTTTATCTGAATCATCATAATGACAACAAGCACTATAAGTGCCGAAATAAGAATGCTCTGGATTACTCTGGATACAGCACTGAACCGCTTATGCGCCCTGCTCTCCACATCATTTATTAACATTTTACCCCTCATTTCCGAGCGATTTATCACAATTAGGCGGTGAGAAGCCCGCGCAGGCATTTTCTCATCTGCCGGCGAAGCAATTTGTTTTCGCTCAGGAACAAATTGCAGGTGTGAGAAATATGCTGTCAGACTTATTTTTCACACTATACCTCCGTTAAATGGCTAAATTTCATTGTCCGTAACCATCTCATGCATTATAATACATATTATTATTTCGGTCAAAAACTTTTTTATTTAGGAGGAAAGCTATGGATGATAAAAAAATTAAGGTAGAGCGCTACAGATTTGAAAATAAAACCGCTCTTAAGGGACAGATTGTATTTACCGGCTCATCCCTTATGGAAATGTTTCCTATCAATAAATTGCTCACAGAGCACAATGACGGCACCGTAATCTACAACCGCGGTGTCGGCGGCTTCATTTCCGATGAGCTGCTAAGGGTTATTGATGTCTGTGCCACCGACCTGATGCCGTCTAAGGTATTTATAAATATCGGCACCAACGACCTCAGCTGGTCAAGCATCCCGATAAGTCAGCTCATGGATAATTACAGCAAAATCCTGTCCGCCATTGAGACTGCCGTTCCCGGTGTCCGCATCTATCTCATGGCTTACTATCCCGTCAACTACGAGGCAGCCGCCGAGGAGATGAAGGAATGCCTGAAAATACGCACCAACGAAAAAATAAACGCAGCCAACATTGAGGTGGAAAAGCTCGCCGCCAGACACCATCAACGCTACATTGACATTAACCGCAATCTGAAGGACGAGCTTGGCAGGCTTAAAGCTGAGTACACAATCGAGGGCATGCACATCAATGAGGACGGCTACCGCGCAATATACGATGACATCATGAAATATGTAAAGGAGTAAAGGCGCTGTAAAAAAACAGCGTTGAGTTGAAATGAGGCACCTGCTCACATTCGCTGGCAGGTGCCTCGTTTATGTTATTTTATTCTGTTTTTAGGATCCTTGAATAAGCTCATCTGAATATGAGCTGTTTTTATATATTCTATTTTTCTATCAAAGTAGTTTTTACGCAAGGTGCAGCACATCTATCAGCAGTATCCACACCAGGCCGTAGTATGCAATAACCGCAACCAGGTCATTCACCGTTGTTATGAGCGGTCCTGACGCTACGGCAGGATCAATCTTAATCTTGTGGAAAAGCATCGGCACCAGCGTACCGACAAGGCTCGATATGACCATCGCCGCCATGAGTGCCAGCCCGACGCAGCCCGAAATCATAAATGAGTATCCCACCGGATTATGCTTAAAGAGCCAGATGTACACTCCGATAAACGCAAATGACAGCACTCCGAGAATCATTCCGTTCGAGAATCCCACACGCGCCTCTTTCCCGACAAGCTTCAGTTTTTCACCCGCTGAGAGGTTCTCATCCATGAGCACACGGATTGTCACCGCAAGCGACTGTGTTCCTACATTTCCCGCCATGTCAAGGATTAACGACTGAAAACATATTACAATAGGAAGAACAGCCACAACAGTCTCAAATATTCCGACAACCGAGGACACTCCAATGCCTAAGAACAGCAGAATTATGAGCCATGGAAGTCTCTTTTTTACACTTGTAAGGGTCGACTCCTCCAAATCCTCCTGCTCAGTGAGACCTCCGAGCTTTGCATAGTCCTCACCCATCTCATCATCGACAGCCTCAACTACATCCTGTGCCGTGATTACACCGATAAGCTCGCCCTCGTCCGTCAGAACCGGAATTGAGTCCTCAGCGTAGTCCTTCAGACGCTCGATGCAGCCGCTTATCTTTTCATGGTCGGTCACATACGGGTAGGACACGCTTATAATGTCCTCAAGCGGTGTATTCTCCCTCGCTATTATCAAATCCTTCAAATCTATCGCGCCACAGAACTTATCGTTCCCATCAAGCACATACACGGTAGAGATATTGTCGTTCTCCCCCGCCTGCTTCACAAGCTCCCGCATAGCCTGACGAACCGTAAGGTTGTTGTGGATGACGATATAGTTCGTCGTCATTCTGCTTCCAGCCTCGTCATCCTCATAGGAGAGAATCATCCTGATGTCGTGGCTTGAATCCTCATCAAGGAGCTTAACAAGCTTCTCCTGTGTCGAATCATCGAATTCATCGAGAACGTCAACCGCGTCGTCCGAATCCATGTAGGAAATTACCTTCGCAGCCCTGTCTATGCCAATCTCCTTCAGGTACTCGTCCGGATCCTCAATGTAGCTTATAATCTCCGCCACGCGCTCCGCACCGAGAATCGGATACAGCTTCTTTCTCTCCTCCTCAGATAACTCCTCGAATGCCTCCGCTATATCGTTCTCATGGTAATCCGATAATTTATCAAGCAGCTCCGCCTGCTTCATCGGTGTGCGGAACAGCTTTAAAATCTCGTCTACAAAGTTGTGTTCACTCAGAATTTTCTTTGTCATCACACTGCCTCCCTTTGAAAATATTTTCTCCGGTATTCCGTCCGCCTAAACCTATCCGGATTTAAGCATAAAAATACCGCCACATTTTCTGCGGCGGCAAAAAGGCAACATGAAACAGACGCAGCTCAGTGTCCACACCTGACAAGCTGCGTCATGATATTCATATGTCTGCCACCGCAGATAATACTTCGACCAATACTGTCGCAACTGTCCATGCAGTCCACCTCCTGACAATTTTTACTTCTGATACGGAAATCCTTCCGTGTACGGATTCTTACTCCATATGATATTGTACTTCCTTACATGTTAACGTGTCAATCAATTTTATGTAAAAGATGTTGGGTCAAAACATGTGCTATAAACTTAGCGTGTATAACGTATTATATTTATGCATATCACGA
>OBZC01000706.1_pt1 | contig 32932 bp, 29 predicted proteins | sample 1538231 | NCBI WGS metagenome assembly OBZC01 (sample SAMEA2580225, study PRJEB22360) | human gut metagenome | biome: human gut; feature: human-associated habitat; material: faeces | place: Denmark | collected 2008/2010 | reverse complement strand
GCAGACAGTCTTGCCATCTGCCCCTGCAGCTGTACCAGCTGCTGCGCCAGCGTGCCGTTCTGCCGCACCCGGGCGCGCACCTTTTCCACCCCTTCAAAGTCCATCATTTCCAGCGCCGCAAGGGCAGCGTCCGCGTTGGCGGGGTCAAAGAAGCCCAGCTTATAGCACTCCTTGGCGGTCTCGTTCTGAGACAGGCGGCTGAAGGTGCTCTTTTTGGCGGCGCTGACCACGATGTCAAAGACAGGCTCCCGGCTGCCCAGCTCCACCCCGCCCACGGCGGGCATGGGCTTTGCGCGCAGCCCCTGCGCCGAGAAGGGCACAAACTCGCTCTCGCCGCGCTGCCCGGTGATGCGGAACACCCGCTGCTCGTCGTAGAACTGCCGCATCAGCTCAATGATGAGGTAGCACTGCCTTGCAAAGGCGCGGTAGGCGCTCTTGAGCATATCCCGGCTCAGCTTGCTGCCTGCCTCCTGCAAGGCAGCGATGGCGCTGGCGGCGGTCACGCCGCCAGTGGTGCCGCCCTGCGTCAGGTCGCGGTTGCCGCTGATCTCCTTCAGCTCCTCAATGCGGCTGTTGCGATAGCTCAGGCTGTTGCCCTGCAAGCCCGCCGTCTGCAGCGGACGGAAGGAATCTTCGTTCAGGCGTCCCACAACGTGCACAATGTCCCGGCTCAGGTCGGCCAGCTCCTCTTCGTTCACACCGGCGGTATCGCTGAGCACATACCGCTGGCGGGAGGCCAGCAGCACATTCTCGTCCATGGCGTGGTTCATCCGGTCAATGGCGTTCTGGCAGTCCTTCATCACGTCGATGTAGCCGAACCCGGCGGGAGAATCCTCCTCCACGAACAGCGGGTCGAACACAAAGGGGTACTTGCCGTGGTCGTACAGCCCGCGCGCCGCCAGCGCCGGGTCGTTCTGGCTGGCATACAGCACCACGCCGTTGCACAGCTTGCAGTAGTGCAGCCGCAATTTGCCGTTCTCGTCCGGGCGCTTATAGTACCAGTCCACCACCACGCTCTTGTTGGCGGTGGTCTGGCCGTCCTCGTGGATGTACCGGGGCACGTCCACCACACCGGCGGCGTGCCCTGCCAGCTGCGGATACTGCGCGGTCAGCCGGGCGGTGTCCTCAAGGCTGAGGTGGAACAAGTCCGGCGAGTCCTGAATATCCTGCACGCCCGGCTCCCAGTAGAGCATGAGCAGGTTGACGCTGCGCACCGCAATGTCGCCCAGCCCGCCGCGCGCCGCCGGGTCCCAGAAGATGCCGGTAACCCCGGTGCCCTGCTTGAGCTTGCGCCACCAGACATCGCTGTACACCTGCTCGTAATCTGCCTGCTCCAGCACCACCGGCAGCACGCTGGAAAGCGCCTGCGCCGTGGCCTGATCGTCTGCTGCCCGGGGCAGTACCATGGGCTCGGGGTAGTTGTCCATGGCGTCGGCGTGCTTGTTGGCGATGCTGTTGAACAGCCATCCGCTGGAGGGCTGCGCCTTGCCGGGCATCAGCGGGTCGCGGTAGTTTTTCCAGTGTCCCATGCGGAACCACAACTCGTTGTCGATCAGGCGCTTGTCCAGCGCCGCCTTGCCCGCCTTGTAGCGCTGCAGCGTCTGCAGCGCAGCCGCCGCCTCTGCCGCGCCGATGGGCAGGGCTTCTGCTCTTGTATCTTCCATAATCTTTCCTTTCTGTCCTGTTTTTTCAGATGCGGTAGAACCGCGCCTGCCGGTGCAGCTCCAGCGGGTCGTCCGGCCTTGGCGGCGCGGCAGAAGCTTCGGGCGGGCTGATGGGATGCTCCATCAGCACATAGCGGCACTCATCGTAGATGTGATCCTCCTGCCGGGTGTCGATATCCTCCACATTGCTCTCGTCGTACACAAGGTTCGGCAGGGTGCGGATGAAGTGCTTGCAGCTGCTGAACACCTGCAGCATCGGCCGTCCGTCCGGCGCAAACCGCAGCCGGTAGTGGAACTGCATCTTGCCCGCCAGCCGGGTGTGGTCTCCGGGCTGCCAGCGCAAAAAATGCGGACTGCGCTCCATCATGGCCGCAATGCTCTCGCCCCGGCTCTCGTCAAAGATGGCGGGGTCTGCCACCCCGTGGATCACTCTGCCCCGCAGCAGCGGGTCGTTCTGCTCAGCTTCCCGGATGCGCTTTGCCTGCTCCACCGGGTCGATGCGCAGACCCTCGTTGGGGCGTCCGGTGCAGCCGTACAGCTCCTTGATGCGGTACAGCCGCCCTTCCTCGTCCACTGCATACCACCCCACCGAAAAGGGCTTGGAAAAGCCGAAGTCATACCCGCGCCAGATGGGCCAGTGCTTGGGGATGGCAAAGGGTGCGATGACATGAGTCCAGCGCTGATCCTGATAATGCGCCGGGTCGTTGCGCCATTCGGTGAACACCTGCCCGGAAAAGCTGTCCCAGCTGCCGTAGAGCAGCGCCTGCTTTTCGGCTTCCGGCAGGCTGGCAAGGCTTGCCAGATACCCGGGGTCGTTGGCCAGCAGGGCAGGGTTATCAAACACGCTGGACGGGATGAACACCCGCGCCCGCTCCATCTGCTGGTCGGTGCCGTCCGGCAGGCGCACCGTGACCGTTTCCACAATGGGCGTGCCGGGCGGAGCGGGGGTGATGAACCGCGCCTTCACCCAGCCGTGGCCGATGCCGCCGGGGTTGGTGGTGGCACGCATATACACCCGGGTGCCCGGCCCGGTGGGGCGGTTGCGGCTCATCATGTAGCTGTACTCGTCCCACTCAAAATGGGTCAGCTCGTCAAAGCCGATAAAATCGTAGGCTTTGCCCTGATAGTTGGTGCGGTCCTTGGTGTACTGCATAGAGCCGAACCAGATCTTTGCCCCGCTGGGAAACACCCATACATGGGAGGTGGCGTTGTACTGCGCCTCCGGGAAAGCCCGGCGGTAATACATTTGGCTCTTATCCACAAGGTCGGAAAGCTGCGGGTAGGTCTTGCGCAGGATCAGCGCCCGGTAATGCGGGATGTGCACCTGCCGCAGCGCTTCGATCAGCAGTGCATCGCTCTTGCCGCCGCCCGCCGCGCCGCCGTACAGCGCTTCCGGTTCCGGTCTGCGCATAAATTCCAGCTGCCGGGGCTGCGGCTTCCACACGATGACTGCACGCTCAGTCCTGCTCATGCCTTTTCCTCCTGTTCCACCGGCGGCAGCAGCACCACGCCGCACTCTGTCCCTTCCAGTTCTGTGCCCTGATCGTTCAGGGTCTTTACCACGCCCGCCAGATCCTTGAGCACAGCGGTGGCTTCCTTCAGCCCCTTCATCATCCCGGGGTCGGGGGTGTTTTCCCGCCGGGCGGCCTTCTGACGCTCGTTCAGCTCCTTTACCTCCTGCGCCAGCAGGGTGCTCAGGGTGTCGGCGGCGCGGTTCAGGCTCTTCAGCCCGGCAGCGGGCTTTGTCTGCCCCATGATGTTCTTCCTCCTTTCGTCCGGTGTCCCGGGCTCTGTACACAGGATATCACCCGCCCGCCGCACTCGACAGTGTGCACTTTTGTGGGGTCATCGGGTATTTTTATGCAAATATTATCCAGATAGTATATTTTATATTTTCAAGGCACAACGCAGCTGCGTCAGTTTTATTTTCCCGGCTGGTGCGGCACGCAAAAAATGTCCGCTTGTATTTCGGACACCTCCCACAAAAACGTTCGCTGCGTCCCGCACGCCCTATCACTATAAAGGTACAGCGGCGCCGTACCACAAGGTCGCAGCACCACCCCCACCCGGGGAGCAGAGCTTTTCTCGACCTGTGTTGTTTTTCTCGCTAGGCAAGGCTGTATAAAAGGCGTTTTCTTTCCGCTGTGTAGTATCCCTGAAAATATCTTTCAAGAAATGTATCGCCCCTTTTCGCGGTTTTTTAGCAGCCATGCAACATTCAGTCATGTTCAAGCATATTTTTTTACATACCTGCATCATATTTGTATGTTGGTTGCATCGGCATGAAAAATTGTGATAATTCGCGAAAAGATTTTGTAACCTTTGGTCCGCTTTTGTAGAAACGTAACAAAACATTTGCACCAATATTGTGAACTTATTCTCTTGCGGAACACCCCCATACAAGGGTATAATACTGTCAGGGATTACGGACGTATGCGACAAATGCGTCTGTGAATATGCTGTGACACACAAATGAAGGAGATTACTATTATGAAAATGATTTCTCGTCGCGACTTCCTGAAGGCTTCCGCTGTTGTGGGCGCTACCGCTGCTATGACCGCTTGCGGCGGCTCTTCCTCCACCAGCACCGCTGCTTCCAGCGTTGCTTCTTCCACCGCTGCTTCTGCCGCTGCTACCAACGGCTCTGCCAACATCGGCGTTTGCATCTATCAGTTTGCTGATAACTTCATGACCCTGTACCGCTCCGATCTGGAAGGCTACCTGAAGGATATGGGCTACTCCGTCACCATCATGGACGGCAAGAACGACCAGAACACCCAGACCGAGCAGATCAACACCTTCCTGCAGCAGGGCGTGGACGTGCTGGTCATCAACCCCGTCCAGACCACTTCCGCACAGACCATCGTTGATACCATCAAGCCCTCTGAGACTCCCATCGTCTTCATCAACCGCGAGCCGGATAAGAGCGTTCTGGACTCCTACGCAGACAAGTGCTGCTACGTTGGTGCTGACGCACGTCAGTCCGGTACTTATCAGGGCGAGCTGATCCTCGAGACCGAGACGCAGGGCGACATCAACGGCGACGGCAAGATCACCTACATCATGTGCAAGGGCGACCCCGAGAACATCGATGCTCAGTACCGCACCGAGTACTCCATCAAGGCTCTGACCGACGCCGGCAAGGAAGTCGAGTGCCTGTACGAGTACCTCGACAACTGGGATCAGACCACTGCACAGCAGGACGTCGCAAACGCTCTGGCACAGTACGGCGAGAAGATCGAAGTCGTCTTCTGCAACAACGACGCAATGGCACTGGGCGCTCTGCAGTCTCTGCAGCAGGCTGGCCGTACCGTCGGCAAGGACGTCTATCTGGTCGGTGTTGACGCACTGAGCGAGGCTGTCCAGAATGTCGTCGATGGCAACATGACCGGCACCGTCCTGAACGATGACGTGGGTCAGGCTACCGCTGCTGCTGCTGCCACCAAGCTGTACGTCGAGGGCGGCAAGGTCGAGCAGTACTACTGGGTCGACTACGTCAAGGTCACCAAGGAGAACGCTGCACAGTACATCAAGTAAGCGGCCAAAACCCTATCGTTGCAAGGTGCGCAGTGAACCAATAAGGCTTGATTAAGAGCTAAAAAGCGCGTGCGTGCGAGAAAATATCTCCGCGCACGCGCCTTGTTTTGAAAAGCCGATGGCAAAAACGGCACTTTTGAGACCCATAGACAAGGAGGCTCTGAGGAATGTCAGAATACCGTCTGGTAATGAAAGGCGTGGTAAAGACCTTCCCCGGCGTGAAAGCGCTGGACCACGCGCAGTTGGAGCTTCGCCCCGGCAAAGTCATGGCCCTGATGGGCGAGAACGGTGCCGGTAAGTCCACCCTGATGAAATGCATGTTCGGCATTTACAAGATGGATGAGGGCGAGATCGAGTACGAAGGCCAAAAGGTCAACATCCCCACCCCGCTGGATGCACTGAACCGCGGCATCGCAATGGTGCATCAGGAGCTGCAGCCCATCCCGGCCCGCACCGTGGCAGAGAACATCTGGCTGGGCCGCTATCCCACCAAGAAGGCTGGCCCCATCACCATCGTGGACCACGCCAAGATGTATAAGGACACCGACGAACTGCTGAAAAAGCTGAAGCTGGATATCAAATCCCACGCAAAGCTGGGCAGCCTGAGCATCGCACAGATGCAGATGGTGGAGATCGCAAAGGCCGTCTCCGCAAACTGCAAGGTGCTGATCCTGGACGAGCCGACCTCCTCGCTGACCGCGAACGAAGTCGAGTCGCTGTTCCGCATCATGAACGAGCTGAAGGAGCAGGGCGTCGCTCTGGTCTACATCAGCCATAAGATGGACGAGATCAAGGTCATCGCCGACGAAGTCACCATCATGCGTGACGGCCACTACATCGGCAAGTGGGACGTCGCCAACATGACCAAAGAGGAGATCATCGCTAAGATGGTCGGCCGTGAGCTGTCCAATCTGTATCCCCCGCTGGAAAATCACCCCTCCGATGAGATCATGATGAAGGTGGAGGACTTCACCTCCATCCATCCGCGCTCCTTCCGCCACTGCAGCTTCGAGCTGAAGAAGGGCGAGATCCTTGGCGTGGCAGGTCTGGTGGGCGCACAGCGCACCGAGCTGATGGAGGGTATCTTCGGCCTGCGTGCCCACACCTCCGGCAAGGTATGGATCAAGGGGCAGGAGGTCAACATCAAGCAGCCCCGCGACGCCATCCAGCACAGCGTGGCTCTGCTGACAGAGGATCGCCGCGCGACCGGCATCATGGGTGTGCTGAGCGTGGCCGACAACATCTCCATCGCCTCGCTGGATGCGCTGCGCAAAGGGCCTATCATGCTGGACGATAAGAAGATCCTCGAGCTGGTGGCCACCAACAAAGAGAAGATGGCCATCAAGGTGCCCAGCCCCAAGACGGCTATCAAGAGCCTGTCCGGCGGCAACCAGCAGAAGGTGCTGATCGCCCGCTGGCTGGCCAACAACCCCGATGTCCTCATTCTGGACGAGCCTACCCGAGGCATCGACGTCGGCGCAAAGTACGAGATCTACTGCATCATCGCCGACCTGGCCAAGCAGGGCAAGAGCATCATCATGATCTCCTCGGAGATGAGCGAGATCATCGGTATGTCCAACCGCGTCATGGTCATGTGCGATGGCCGCATCACCGGCTTTATCGACGGCAAGGACGCTACGCAGGAGAACATCATGGCTCTGGCGACCCAGTTTGAGACCGCGCCCGAAGCGGCGGCGGCCAATCAGTAAACAAGGAGGCTGTCTATCGTGGAAGCTACCAAGAAAGTAACGGGCAAGTCTGTAAAGAAGTGGCTGGGCAACAACGCCATCATCGTCCTGATGCTGGCCGTGTCCCTCATCGTCGGCATCATCCATCCCAACTTCTTCGCACTGGCCAATATCATCAACCTGTTCAAGAATGTCTCGATCCGCTACATCATCGCGCTGGGCATCTCCGGCTGTCTGATCACCACCGGCAACGACCTGTCCGCAGGCCGTCTGGCTGGTTTTGCCGCCTGTCTGGCTTGTATCTTCGCCCAGACCGAGGGCGCTGCCGGTAAGTTCTACCCCAATATGCCCACCCTGCCCACCCCCGTGGTCTTCATCCTCGTCATCGCCATCTGCGCCATCGTGGGTCTGTGCAACGGCCTCGTGGTCAGCTACCTGAAGGTCCAGCCCTTCATCGCTACGCTGGGTATGCAGCAGGTGGTCTACGGTATCTGCCTCGTCTACACCGGCGGTACCCCCATCGGCTCTCTGAATAAGGACTTCACCTCTCTGGCCTCCAACACCCTCTTCGGTGTTCCTGTGCTGATCATCATCGCCCTCTTCGTGGCCTGCTGCTTCTGGTTCCTGTATAACAAGACCCGTCACGGCAAGTATATGTACGCCATCGGCGGCAACGAAGCTGCTGCTGAGGTGGCCGGTGTCAATGTTTACGCCACCAAGATCCGCATCTACATCCTCGCTTCCTGCATGTTCGGTCTGGCAGGCTGCCTGCTGGCTGCAAAGTCCGGCGGCGCATCCGTCAACACTGCAATGGGCTATGAGCTGGACGCCATCGCAGCCTGCACCATCGGCGGTGTTTCCACCACCGGCGGCGTTGGTACTGTTCCCGGCGTTCTGGTCGGCGTTCTGGTCTTTGAGCTGATGAAGGTCGCTCTGCAGTTCATGAACGTCAACTCCTCCTACACCTACATCGTTCAGGGCCTTGTCATTATCGTGGCTGTCGCCATTGATATCCGCAAGTATCTGGCTAAGAAGTAATCTCCTCATCATCCCCCTTTGCACCCGCAGTCTTTGCACTGCGGGTGCTTTTTTTGTCCACATTTTTGTGGTATCATAAGGAAAACATCTTATGCTTACAGGAGGGACTTTCCATGGCACAGCCCACCCCGGATACCCAGACCGAGCTTGAACGCCGCGAGGCCGCACTGGCCGCCCGTGAGGCAGAACTTGCCCGCCAGCAGGCTGAATTGCAGGCGCAGAAGGCCGATTTTGAGCAGGGCAAAAAGTGCCTGCTGGACAACGGCCGCAAGGACTTTGTAAACCCCAAGGAAAAACTCTACGATAAATTCCCGCTCACGGTGCACCAGATGGACATCATCATCGGCGTGCTGTTCGCCCTGATTGCTCTTTTTCTTGTGCTGGGCGTGACCCACACCAGCTTTTTCGGCCTGTTCGGCGGCTGAGCCGCAGGCGCATCCTCTGTGAAAAACATCCCGTAAAGGAGAATAAAAATGGCACACTATCCCGGTTATACCGTCCTGCGCACCGAGGACTGCCCCGAGCAGCACGGTACTTTGACCCTGCTCACCCATGACGTCAGCGGCGCAGCCGTGCTGCTGGTGGAGAACGAGGACGTCAACAAGGCCTTCGGCATCGGCTTCGGCACCTTCCCCTCCGATGACACCGGCGTGTTCCACATTCTGGAGCACTCCGTGCTGGCGGGCAGCGAAAAATACCCGGTCAGCTCCCCCTTCGTGCAGCTGCTCAAAAGCAGCATGGCATCCTTCCTCAATGCAATGACCTTCCCGGACAAAACGGTCTACCCCTTTGCCACCCCAAACGAGACCGATTTCTGCAACCTGATGGATGTCTACCTGAACGCGGTGTTCTGCCCGCTGGCTATGGTGGACTCTGCCGTGTTCGAGCAGGAGGGCTGGCACCGGGACGCGGACGGAACGGTCAGCGGCGTGGTCTACAACGAGATGCAGGGTGCGCTGGCCTCCCCGGATGCTCAGCTGCAAAACGCCCTGCAACGGGCGATGTTCCCGGATACCGCCTACGGCTTTGTGTCCGGCGGCGACCCGGCGTCCATCCCCGCCCTGACCTACGAGAAATACCAGCGGGTGTACCGCCGCCATTACAGCGCCGACAACTGCTGCATCACCCTGTACGGCAAGATGGATATGGCCGACAAACTGGCGCGGCTGGATCAGGACTACCTGTCCAAGATGCCCAAGGCCGCTGCCCGTCCCCGCCTGACCATGCAGGACGAGCAGCCCGGCGCGTTCGTGGAGCTGCCCTACTACACCGACCAGCCCAAGCCGGACGAGGTGCAGTGCGCACTGGCATGGTACACCGGCGCCTTTGCCGACCGGGAGCGGCAGCTGGGTGTGGAGATTTTGCTGGGTGCGCTGCTAAGCACCAACAGCTCTCCCCTCAAGGCCGCGCTGCTGGCCGAGCAGCTGGGCGCAGATATCGACATCGGCTTTGACGACAGTACCCTGCAGCCCACCTTGGAGTTGCTGCTGCGCGGTGCTACGGTGGATTCTGCCCGCAAATTTGCCCCCGCTGTACGCAAGGCTGTGGACGAGCTGCTAAAGACCGGCATTCCTCACGAGCTGCTGCTGGCGGCTTTGAACGAAGCCGAGTTTGCCTCGCTGGAGCGTCCGGGCAGTCTGCCGGACGGCGTGCTGGACGCCATCAACGCCGCCACCGGCTGGCTGCATACCGGCGATGCCGCCCTGCTGCTGCACACCGACAAGCTCTTCGCCGCCCTGCGCAGCAAGCTGGAGGAGGGCTGGTTCGACACCCTGCTGCGGGAGCTGTTTGCCCCCGCCCCGGTGCAGGTGGTGCAGATCCCCACCGCACCTAAAACGGAGGACGCCGCCCCGGTGCGCACCGATGGCAAACTGGTGCTGGAGCACCCCCTCACCGCCGCCGACCTTGGCGCGGGCGATACCGCCCCGCAGGGCAGCGCCGAGCAGCTGGCCGGTGCCACCCTGCTGCGTCACCCCTCTGCCGGCAGCTTGTACCTGAATTTCTACTATGATCTGGGCAGCATCACCCCGGAGGAACTGCAATATCTGAACCTGCTCACCGATGTGCTGGACGAGCTGGACACCCCCGCCCACACCGCCCAGCAGCTGAACACCCTGCGCAGCACATGGCTGGGCGACAGCCGCGCCCAGCTGGATCTCTGGACAGGGCGGCAGGAGGGCAGTCCCTGCCATGCGAAGCTTTCCCTCTGCCTGAGCCTGCTGGAGCGCAGCCTCGAAAAGGCGGTGGAGATCGGCGGCGAGTGGCTGTACGACACCGTCCTTACCGGCGCTGCCGCCGAAGCCGCCTATGCCCGGGTGGTCAGTCAGCTGAAGCTGCGCATGGAGCAGCTGTTTATCCAGCAGGGCAACGAGTTCGCTTCCACCCGTGCCCGCGCCCATTATTATGTAGAGGGCGCTGCGGACGAAGCCTGCACCGGCGTGAGCTATTATCACTTCCTGTGCGGTCTGCTGGAAAAGGCCGACTGGGTGACACTGGGCGCAAAGCTGGATGCTGTGCGCAGCCGGGTGCTGCAAAACGCTGCCCTGACCGTCAGCCTGCACGGCACCGAGGACGCACTGGAAAAGCTGCGCACCCTGCTGCCGGAAAGCCGCTTTGCCGCTGCCCGGCGCACCCCGGCGCAGCCCTACACCCAGCCCCTGACGCCCCCGGTGAACGAAGCCTTTATCATTGACGGCGGCGTGAACTACGATGTGCTGGCTTGGCCCATGCCCCGGGACAGCCGCCGCCGGGTGCTGGCGCGGGTGATGAGCTACGAGTACCTGTGGCACACCATCCGGGAGGTGGGCGGTGCCTACGGCACCGGAATGCTCTGTGCCGACGGCATCGAATTTTTGTACACCTACCGGGACCCCCATCTGCGGGAAAGCTACGACACCTTTACAGACGCCCCCGCCGCCCTTGCCGCCCGGGACTACACCGCCCGGGATCTGGACGAGTTCATCGTGGGCACTGCTGCCAAGCTGGACACGCCCCGCAAGGCGCGTGCCGCTGCCCGGGAGCTGGATCACCGGTACTTCTGCGGCATCACGGACGAGATGCGCACCGCCGACCGCAAGGCGCTGTGCAGCGTGGACGCCGCCCTGCTCAAAGCACAGGCCGCCGCCCTGTCTGACGCGTTGTCCGGCGGCGTGCGGGTCGCTTTTGGCAGCAAAGACGCCGTGGAAGCCGCAAAGGATCTGTTCGACCGGGTAGAAACGCTGTAAGCGCCGGTCATTTGTAAAAAATATTTTATTTGTAGTTCCGAAACACCCTGCGGGTGTTTCGGAACTACTTTTTCCCACACACACTTTTTCTGCACAAATTGCCTGCATTCCGTCCAAATTACCAAAAAAAGCCAGATTTTTTGTCAGATAAGTCATACTTATTTAAGAAAATTTGAACAAATTGCGAAATTTGTGTGTTTCTGATGTGGACAAAAACGTTTTCAGCTGATAGAATGGAAACTGTTCTTTCTCCGCCGTCCGCAACCGGCGGAGTGTTTTATTGGAAGCAGGAGGTTTCTCATGTTAGAAAAGTTCTTTCACCTGAAAGAAAACCACACCGATGTAAAGACCGAGATCATGGCTGGTATCACCACCTTCATGACCATGGCTTACATCCTTGCCGTCAACCCCAACATCCTGTCCGCAGCGGGCATGGATTCCAAGGCTGTGCTGATCGCCACCGCGCTGGCATCCTTCATTGCCACCGCACTGATGGCTGTGCTGGCCAACTACCCCTTTGCACTGGCTCCCGGCATGGGTCTGAACGCCTACTTTGCCTACACGGTCGTGCTGACCATGGGCTACAGCTGGCAGCTGGCGCTGATGGCAGTCTTTGTTGAGGGCGTCATCTTCATCGCACTGTCCCTGACCAATGTACGCGAGGGCATCTTCAACGCCATTCCCATGACCCTGAAGAGCGCCGTCAGCGTGGGTATCGGCCTGTTCGTGGCCTTTGTCGGCCTGCAGAACGCCAAGCTGATCGTCAACAGCGATTCTACGCTGGTCACCTACCAGCACTTCAAGGGCGCAACCTTCCACAGCGTGGGCGTGGGCGCTATTCTGGCTCTGCTGGGCGTGGTCATCACCGCCATCCTGCTGGTCAAAAAGGTCAAGGGCGGCATTCTGTACGGCATCCTGATCACCTGGCTGCTGGGCATCGTGTGTGAGCTGACCGGCATCTACGTCCCCGATGTGGAAGCCGGTATGTACTCCGTCATCCCCACCGCCTTTGTCAGCTTCGACTTTTCCGCACTGGGCGAGACCTTTGGTCAGGTGTTCAAGACCGACTTCTCCGGTGTTGGCCTGCTGAACTTCTTCGCAGTCATGTTCTCCTTCCTGTTCGTGGATCTGTTCGACACGCTGGGTACCCTGATCGGCGTGGCCTCCAAGGCTGATATGCTGGATGAGGACGGCCGTCTGCCCCACATCAAGGGCGCACTGATGGCGGACTCCATCGGCACCTGCGTGGGCGCTGTGCTGGGCACTTCCACCACCACCACCTTCGTGGAAAGCGCCTCCGGCGTTACCGAGGGCGGCCGCACCGGTCTGACCGCTATGACCACCGGCGTGCTGTTCCTGCTGGCTACCATCTTCAGCCCGCTGTTCCTCACCATCCCCAGCTTTGCTACCGCTCCGGCTCTGATCATCGTGGGCTTCTACATGATGGGCTCTGCCGTCAAGATCGACTTCAACGATCCCAGCGAGGGCATCCCCGCCTTCCTGACCATTCTGGCTATGCCCACTGCTTACAGCATCTCCGAGGGTATCGCCATCGGCATCATCTCCTGGACCATCATCAACGTGGTCACCGGCAAGGCCAAGGAGAAGAAGATCAGCCCGCTGATGTATGTGCTCACCGTGCTGTTCATCCTCAAGTATGTGTTCCTCTAATTCTTTGAGCATCTAAAAAGCCAAGCACCCCCTGCGGTCTGCCCGTACAGACTGCAGGGGGTGTTTTTGTTGGGGAGGAGAAAGCGCAAAAAAGCACAACAGCCTGACCCGCAGGCCCGGCTGTTGTGCGCTCTTGTATCCTTATTTTTTCCGCGGATGAATATGGATCTCCGGGATGGCTACATTGTCGTAATGGATGGGACAGTCTGCCTCCGGGGTTCTGTCCGCCGCTTCGTGCCGCACCTTGCCGGTGTGCACCTCCGGCACTGCCACCGTTTCTTCCTGTCCGTTCTTTCTGCTCCGGCTCTTCTGCCGGAACCAGTTTTTCAGCCGCTGATGGATGGCCATAGCCTTTTCTCCTTTCCGGCACGGAGGATTTTCTCCCTCCGTGCGCACACCGGACGTCTCAGATAAAGTTGATAAATACCGTAATGACCAGACTGTTCAGGAAGTCCGCAAACAGGCTGCCCACCAGCGGGATCAGCAGATATGCCTTGACGGAAGGTGCATACCTGTCGCACACAGCCTGCATATTGGCCATGGCATTGGGAGTAGCACCCATGCCGAAGCCGCACAGACCCGAAACGATGACTGCCGCATCGTAGTCCCTTCCCATCACGTTATACGCCACCACAATGACATACACGATCATGAACAGCGTCTGCCCTGCCAGCAGGATGATCAGCGGCAGCGCCAGCTCTGCCAGCTGCCAGATCTTCAGGGTGATCATTGCCATGCCTAAGAACAGCGACAGGCAGATACCGCCGATATCGTTGATCTCGCCCATATATACGGTGTAGCCGCCGCCGTACTCGCCCACGTTGCGGATGATGGCCGCCGCGATCATAGCACCGATATAGATGGGGAAGGTCATCCCGGTCAGGGACAGCAGCTTGGAAAGCACTGTGCCGATGCCCATGGCAAGGATCAGCTGAAAGCTGGCCGCAGGGTACATACTGTGCCGCTCGTGCTTGATCTCCTCCTCCACCAGCAGGCTGTCATCCTCTGTCACCGCAGTGTCCAGCAGATGGTGCCGCTCAATAAGCATTTTGCCGATGGGACCGCCCATCATGCTGCCCGCGATCAGTCCATAGGTGGCGGCTGCGGTGCACAGGGTGGTTGCGCCCCGGATGCCAAAATCCTCCAGCACCGGGCCGAAGGCACCCGCCGTGCCGTGGCCGCCCACCATGGGAATGGAGCCGGTGCACAGCCCCACCAGCGGGTCCACCTGCAGCAGGCTTGCCAGCCCCACTGCAATAAAGTTCTGGCTGACGATCAGCACAATGACCACGCCCAGAAATACGATCATCGCCCTGCCGCCGCTTTTCAGCACCTTCAGGTTTGCCTGAAAGCCTACTGAGGTGAAGAACATCACCATGCAGACCTCCTTGAGGATGTCGTCAAAGGCGAACTCTGCCACGCCGGTAACGTAGCACACACAGGTAAAAATGGCGAACAGCACGCCGCCGATGACCGGAGCCGGGATGCAGAATTTTTCCAGCATCCGCACCCGCTCCCGCAAAAATTTGCCCAGCAGCAGCACCAGCACCGAAAGTGCCAGTGTCTGATACATATCCAGTTCTATCTTCATATCGTCTTTCTTTCCCTCTGTTTCCCGGCAGCATTCAGGATGCCACCGTGATGTCTGCCGTCTTATAGTAGGCGGCAGCTCCCTTGTGGAACGGGATGCCCACGCCCTCGGTCGCTTCGGCTTCGGTATCCAGCCGGATACCCAGCTGCGTGCTCAGGTTTTCGCGCCCGTCGAACAACAGCTTTGTCAGCTGCTCCACCTGCTTTTCCGGCAGCGCCGCGCTGGCCAGCAGCACCGCTTTTACGCCTACCGTCTGCACTTCCTCTTCCTGTCCGGGGTAAGTGCCCGCCGGAATGGTGCACACGCTGTAGCTGCTGCAGCTGTCCTGCAGACGCTTTGCAGCCGCACCGTCCACACACAGCAGCCGGATGCCGCAGTCCTCCGCCAGCGCGGTCACCACCGCACTGGGCGCACCGGCCGTGATGAACATGGCATCGATCCTGCCAGCTTTCAGCTGCGCAGCGGCATCCTCGTAATTCAGGTTGATGGTCTCTACCAGTTTTTCGTTCAGACCGTAGGCAGACAGGATCTGCCATGCGTTCTGCTCTGAACCGGACTCCTCTGCACCGATACTCACCGTTTTACCCTGCAATTCTTCTACGGACTGGATATCAGAATCCGCCCGCACGATCACCTGACAGGCCTCGGTATACAGTGCAGCGACCGCACAGAATTTGTTTTCCATCTCCTCATCCTGAAAAATGCCGCTCTGCTCGTAGGCATCCTGCACAAGGTCTGCCTGTGCCACCGCCAGCTGCAGGTAATCCCCCATCAGCAGACGCAGGTTTGCCGCAGACCCGGCGGTATTCTTCAGTTCCACAGCGCCATTCCCGCTGTCATTTTCCAGCGCCGCAAAGCCCTCGCCAAAGGCGTGGTATACGCCGCCCTCTCCGGCTACGCCCATGCGCATCCGCCGGGCAGTGTCGGCAGACGTGCAGCCCGCCAGCAGCAGCGCCGCCAGCATAATTCCCGCCAGCAGCACCGCAATTCCTTTGTGTTTCAATGTTTGCACCCCGCATTCTCTCTGCCGCCGCAGTGCAGCAGATGATTTTTCTTCAATTATAAGCAAGTCAAAGGTGAAAATCAATCACCTGTTTTTATTTTTTCCGAAAAAGCTTCTGTTTTGTGCCGCCTGCAGCAAAAAAGGACCGCTGCACCAGATGCCGTGCAGCAGTCCTTTGTACCGTTATAAAGAGCGTTTCACCGCGAAGGCTCAGACCCGCTTCGTCTCTTCCGTCCGGGTAGAAATACCGAACAGCACAAAGCCGATGACGAACAGGATGGCAATGGAGCCCACACCCACGTTGGCGCTGCCGGTCAGCTGGCTGCCCACGCTGACGATCATGGTGCCAAGGAAGGAAGCGCCCTTGCCGCAGATATCGAACAGGCCAAAGTATTCGCCGGATTTTTCCTGCGGGATGATCTTGGCAAAGTGGCTGCGGCTCAGCGCCTGCACACCGCCCTGGAACATCCCCACCACAACAGCCAGCACCCAGAACTGCCACTGGCTCTTCAAGAAAAAGGCAAAGACGGCAATGCCGGTATAGGCCGCGATGCACACCGGGATCAGGGTCTTGGATTCATATTTCTGGCTCAGGCGGCCGAAGATCAGCGCCGAGGGGAAAGCCACGATCTGGGTGACCAGCAGCGCCAGCAGCAGTCCGGTGGTGTCCAGACCCAATGCCGTGCCGTAGGCGGTGGCCATATCAATGATGGTATACACGCCGTCGATGTAGCAGAAGAAGGCCAGCAGGAACCAGAATACCTGCTTGTCCTGCGGCAGGTGCTTCAAAGTCTGCCCGATGCGCACAAAACTTTGGCGGATGGCGTGCTGCTCCACCTCCACATAGTTGATCTGGCGGTACTTTTTCAGCAGCGGCAGGGTGACCACCAGCCACCACACGGCGGTAATGACCAGCGCGATGGACAAAGCAGTCATCTGGCTGAGCCCCACTGCACTGCTGCCCAGCACCAGCGCCAGACAGACCACAAAGGGCACGCAGCTGCCGATATAGCCCCACGCGTACCCGCGGGAGGACACCATGTCCATCCGCTCCGGGGTGGTCACATCGCCCAGCATGGAGTCGTAGAACACCAGACTGCCGGAATAGCCGATCTTGGCAATGATAAAAATGACCAGAAAGGCCAGCCATGTGCCCGCCAGACCCATGGCACAGCAGCCGATGACGCCCACAAAAAGGCAGAGCATGAAGATGGGCTTTTTAAAGCCCTTGGTGTCCGCCAGCGTGCCCAGAATGGGGCCCAGAATGGCGGTGACCACGGTGACGATGGAGCTTGCATAGCCCCAGTAGGCCAGATAGTCTACCTTGCTCACCCCACCGGCTTCGGCCAGCGCATTGAAGAAGATGGGCACCAGCGTGGCGATCATCAGCACAAAGGCCGAGTTGCCCACATCGTATAAGATCCATGCCCGCTCCAGCGGTGTCACCTTGAATTTTTCAGTTTTCATCGTGTTTTCCCTTTTCCCCTTGCACCGCCGGGCGGCGCGTTTTTTAAAATTCCCCAAAGGTGTGGTCGTAGGCGGCATCCAGCGGCTCGTCCGTATCCAGCTTTGCCACATACTCTAAGATCAGCCGCTCTGCCAGCGGCAAAGCCTTGGCGTACAACGCATCCAGCTTGCGGTTGCTCTCGGCGCACTGCGGGTTCGGCTGCGGGTTTGCCACAAGGCCGTGCATCCCATCATACTTGCCCAGCACCTTCATGCCGGTCAGCACCACCCAGCGCTTGACCGGGTTCGAAGCCTGCAGCACCTTATGCACCATGATCATCCCCTTCAGGGCTTCCAGCGCGGTCTGCTCCGAAATATCCTTGTAGAACGGCGCAATGACCCGGGCGTTTGACGCGCTGGGGTGGATATGACTGGCGGTAAAGAAGGTCAGCGGGTCATAGCCGTCCCGGCGCAGCAGCATATTGTCGAACTCCGTCTCGATCTCGCAGTGGGTCACACCGCTCTCCCGGGTGAACTGCTCCACAAAGGGGTGGCAGGTGCTGTCCAGCGCAAAATGACACACAAAACCCAGCGCGTAGGCCAGCGCTGCCTCGCGGTCGGCTTCCTCGTGCACCACCCGGCGTGCACGGTCAAAGAACGTTCTGCCCGGCTCGTCGTGCATGGCGTTGCCCAGTGCGGCGACCGGGGTGGACTTTTCTGCATGGTAATAGAACAGCAGATCCGGCCCGTGCAGGCCGATATCGTACAGCTCCCGGTGCGCTTCCAGCTTTTCCCGCAGCGGCGCAGGCAGATGATCCAGCACATTTGCGCCAAAGCGGCGGTGTGCGTAGGTAGAGGGCATCTCTCATTCCTCCTTCTTGCAGTGCCAGCGCCCGCCGCCCTGTTCCGGCTGCACTGACCAAAAATCCTATCGTTTCCAGTATAGCAGAAAGTTTGCCGACCTTCTACCCTTTTGTGTCTGTTTTCTGTAAAAAGTTTTAATAATTTTGCTGCACTTCCCGCCGCTCCCCCAAACAGAAAAGGGACCTCCTGAAATGCCCGCAGGCATTTCAGGAGGTCCCTTTCTAATCATTCAGGCTCACACGCTCTCATAGCCCTGCGGCATCTCGCTCTTGCGGTCGCGGGACATCAGGTTGCGCAGCGCGTCGCTGGCGCTCATGCCCTCCTTGACGATGGCGTTCACCGTCTGGGCGATGGGCATTTCCACATGGTACTTCTCCGCCAGTTCCATAGCGGCGGGCAGGGCGTTGATGCCCTCCACCACCATGCCTACCTCCTTCACGGCCTGCTCCGGGCTTTCGCCCTTGCCGATCAGGATACCGGCGCGGTTGTTGCGGCTGTGCATACTGGTGGCGGTAACGATCAGGTCGCCGATACCGGCCAGACCCGCAAAGGTCTGGACATTGCAGCCCATCGCCACGCCCAGCCGGGCGATCTCGGCAATGCCGCGGGTGATCAGGGCGGCGCGGGCGTTATCGCCGTAGCCAAGGCCGGTGGAGATGCCAACGCCCAGCGCGATAACATTCTTCATAGCACCGCTCAGCTCCACGCCCTTGATATCAGTGTTGGTGTACACGCGCATACAGGTGTTGCTGAACACCTCCTGCACCACCTCGGCAGCTTCCAGATCCGGGCTGGCGGAAACGATGGTGGTGGGCAGATCCAGCGCCACCTCCTCGGCGTGGGTGGGGCCGCTGAGCGCCACCAGACGCACCGCACGGGGGCCGTTCTCGTGGCTCAGCTCGTCGGCAAGGATCTCGGTCATGGTATATAAGGTATCAGGCTCAATGCCCTTTGCCACGTCCACAATGATCTGGCCGGAGCGGATATAAGGCCGCGCCTTGGCTGCCGTGGAGCGCACGAACACCGACGGTACTGCAAACAGCAGCACGTCCTTGCCGGTGCACACTTCCTCTATGCTTTTGGTAAAACGCAGTTCCTGCGGGATGACCATTCCCGGCAGATTGGGGTGCACCCGGGTGGTGGAAAGGTTGTCCACCTCGGCTTCAATAGCCGACCACACCTGCACATCGTTGCCGCTGACAGTCAGCATCCGTGCCAAAGCCATGCCCCAGGTACCTGCACCCAGAACACCAATACTAAACTTTTTCACGTTCGTATCCTCCGTGTCTGCACCGGGCAGGAGCTCCTGCCGGTGGATTTGCGCCGCGCCGGGCCGTTGCCCCGCGCCTGCGCACTACTATGACCATTGTACACGAAAGCACCCACAGCGTCAAGCATCTGCCGCATTGCACAAATATTTAACAAGTTTATGCAATTTTTCGGTCACATCACACGTTTTGTACAAACCGTTTGCGCTGCGGGGCATTTCATGCTATTATAGTATTCTGGTAGGTTTTGTAGGGATTGGTGATTCAGTCTCTTGACTTTGACCCTACTTTAAGGTATATACTGCTTTGGTCGGCAAAAGCCTTGCCGGCCTGTGCATTTTTTAGCTTTGAGGAAAAACCAATGTTTGAAGCACTTTTATCCAACCGCACGGTCGGCGTGCTGGTGGAGGCGCTGCCCCGCATCCTGACGGCAGGCCTGACCATGACCATTCCGCTGACCCTTCTCTCCTTCTTTTTTGCCATGCTCATCGCGGTGGCGGTAGCGCTGGTACAGTACGCCAATGTGCCGGTGCTGCGGCAGATCGCCCGGTTCTACATCTGGGTCATCCGGGGCACCCCGCTGCTGGTGCAGCTGTTCATCATCTTTTACGGTCTGCCCAGCGTGGGCATCATGCTGGACGCCTTTCCGGCGGCGGTCATCGCCTTCGCCTTCAACGAGGGTGCTTACTGCGCCGAGACCATGCGCGGTGCGCTGGAAAGCGTGCCGCAGGGGCAGCTGGAAGCCGGGTACTGCGTGGGCATGAGCTGGTGGCAGATCATGCGCCGCATCGTGCTGCCGCAGGCGCTGCGCACCGCCGTGCCTGCGCTGTCCAACTCCCTCATCGGTATGATCAAGGACACCTCGCTGGCGTCCAACATCACGGTGGCAGAGCTGTTCATGGCCGGGCAGCGGGTGGCCGCCCGCACCTACATCTTCCTGCCCATCTACTGCGAGGTGGCTGTGGTGTATCTGCTGTTCTGTACCGTCATCACCAAGCTGCAGGCGCTGCTGGAACGTCAGCTCAACGCCCGTGGCTTCCAGTAAAAAGGGAGGTGAGCACTTATGGCTATGCTTGAGATCCGCAATGTGCAAAAGACCTTCCGCACCTACGCAAAGCCCGGCCTTTTTCACCGCCCCGGTGCACGGAAGGCCATCAGTGAGCTGCCCGTGCTGCGCGGGGTAGACCTGACCGTGGAAAAAGGCGACGTGGTGGCCATTCTGGGGCCGTCCGGCTCCGGCAAAACCACCCTGCTGCGGTGTTTAAACTTTCTGGAAACCGCCGATGCCGGGCAGCTGGTATTTGACGGCGAAAGCTTCGACCTTGCCCATGCCAGCCGCGCCGACATTGCCCGGCTGCGCAAAAAGACCGCCTTTGTGTTCCAGAACTACAACTTGTTCCGCAACAAGACCGCCCTGCAGAACGTGACCGAGGGACTCATCGTGGCGCGTAAACTGCCCAAGGAGCAGGCGGATGAAATCGGCATGAAGATGCTTGCCAAGGTAGGGCTTGCCGACCGTGCCGACTACTACCCCCGCCAGCTTTCCGGCGGGCAGCAGCAGCGGGTGGCGATTGCCCGCGCCCTTGCCGCCGACCCGGAGATCATCTATTTTGACGAGCCCACCAGCGCCCTTGACCCGGAGCTGACCGGCGAGGTGCTCAGCGTGATGCGGCAGCTGGCCGAGGAGGGCATGACCATGCTGGTGGTCACCCACGAGATGGGCTTTGCCCGCAACGTTTCCTCCAAGACCGTATTCATGGAAAACGGCGTGGTGGTGGAGCAGGCCCCCTCTCAGCAGTTCTTTGCATCCCCCAAGGAGGAGCGCACCCGGGCTTTCCTGCGCAGGATCGCCCATACGGAATAAAACCACTTCTCTTTTTGCATTTTTTACGACAGAAAGGAATTTTTACTTATGAAACGCAGAACCTTTATTTCTCTGATGGGCGTTATGGCTGCCGCCGGGGTGCTGGGCCTGACCGGCTGCTCCTCCAAGGACACTGCCTCCAGTACCGCCGGTCCCGCACCGCTGAATAAGCTGGACAGCATCCAGAAGAGCGGCAAGCTGGTGGTGGCGCTGGAAGGCGCATGGCAGCCCTGGAGCTACCACGATTCCTCCGACACGCTGGTGGGCTATGACGTGGAGGTATCCCGCGCCATTGCCGAAAAGCTGGGCGTAGAGCCGGAGTATGTGGAGAGCGACTGGGACAGCCTGTTTGCCGGTCTGGATGCCGGCCGCTACGACATGGTGTGCAACGGCGTGGAAGTGACCGAGGAGCGCGCCAAGACCTACGCTTTCACCACCCCCTACGGCTACATCCACACTGCGCTGGCTGTACGCAAGGACAATACTGACATTACCAATTTTGAGGACCTGAAGGGCAAGACCACCGCCAACAGTCTGGCTTCTACTTACATGGAGCTGGCCGAGAGTTACGGCGCTACCGTGCAGGGCATCGACACGCTGGAGGAAACCATCCAGCTGCTGACCGCAGGCCGCATTGATGCCACCTTGAACGCAGATGTTTCCTTCTACGACTACCTGAATGTCCACCCGGACGCAGACTTCAAGCTGGTGGCACAGACCGCCGAGGCCTCTCATGTGGCCATCCCGGTGCTCAAGAGCGAGGACACCGCCTATCTGGACGCGCTGAACACCGCCATTGAGGAACTGCGCGCCGACGGCACCTTAAAGACCCTGAGCGAAAAGTACTTCGGACAGGATATCTCTTCTGAAAACTGAGAAGCTCGACCCTCTCAGTCTGCTCACTTCGTTCGCATCCAGCTCCCCCGAAAGGGGGAGCTTTTTTGTTAGGAACGAACTCCCTCTGGCGAAACCGGAAACTTTGCGCTTGCACCAGAAACTGTACCGCCATGCCAAAGGCGCCCCCTTGGGGGAGCTGACGCCGCAGGCGGCTGAAGGGGTAAATTTCCTATTGACTTATGCAATATTATATGATATATAATATTATAGAAACACACCATATCGAAAGGAGGCTGTTCCTGCATGAGTTTTCCCATCAGTGCCGCGCTGCTGGACGCCATTGTGCTGTCCGTGGTGGCGCAGGAGCCGGAAGGTACCTACGGCTACAAGATCACCCAACAGGTCACCCACACGCTGGAACTGAGCGAATCCACCCTGTACCCGGTGCTGCGCCGGTTGCAGAAAGATCAGCTGCTCACGGTCTACGATGCGCCCTTCAATGGCCGCAACCGCCGCTATTATCAGATCACCTCCGCCGGGCGGGCGCAGCTTGCCGCCTACGCGCAGGAGTGGAGCCGCTACCGTTCTTCCATTGACACATTTTTCAGAGAGGTGGAATGATCTATGACCCGTACTGCATTTCTTGCTGCGCTGGAGCAGCTTCTGGCTCCCTTGCCGGAGTCCGAGCGCAAGGACGCTTTGAGTTATTACGAAGATTATCTGGATGCCGCCGGGCCGGAGAACGAAGCCCGCGCCATTGCGGAGCTGGGCAGCCCGGAGGAGGTCGCCCGCAAAATTCTGGACGAGCAGACCCCGGCAGGCAGTTCTGCCGCCCCGGCATCCCCTGCCCCGCGTTCCCGCTGGCGCATGGTGCTGGGCGGCGGGCTGGCGGTGCTGGTGCTGGCCTGCTTTTTCTTCCAGCACTCCAAAGCTACCCCCGTACAGCCGGTCGAGCCTGCGTCCTCGGCAGCAGACAGCAGTTCTGTCCCGGAGGATGCCAGCAGCAGCTACCTCGCTGTCCCGGCCGATACCGTGCCCCTCACCATTCCTGCTGATGACCTTGGGGAAAGCACCCTACAGATCCCGCTGGAAAAGCTGGATCAGGAACTGAAGCTCAGCCTGAACTACGGCTCTGTGACCTTTGTCACCGACCCGTCCCTCACCTCGGACAAATACGCCACCTTCCAGTTCGACAACTTCCCCCATTCACCCGTTCTGCGCACCACCGGCGGGGATGGCCGCACTACCCTGACCTTTGAAATGCCGGAAAACTGGCAGGTAGCCGAGAATGCCCCGGAAGCCATGCTCACCGTCACCATTCCGGCAGACGCCCTCACCCGGCTGCTCATCAGCTTGGAGACCGGCGATGTCCGCCTTGCGCCCATGCAGCTGAAAACGCTGAATGTTGCGCTGACCAATGGCGGTCTGCGTGCCGAAGACCTGACCGTGACCCGCGACCTGCTGGTCGAGCTTCCTGCTGGGGGATGCGTGATCGATCACCTTTCCGTTGCGGAATACGCCAACATCACCGCGACCCGCTGCATCCAGCTGCATCTGGATGGCGACCCCGCCGACTACACGACCGATGCCCGCACGGATAACGTTGTACGCATCGGCAATAAGGAATATGATAAACGCTATACCTCTTCCGGTTCCAACGGCATCCTGAATCTTTACGCCAAAGGGCTGATTTATCTGAACGTTGACGAACAACGCCCCGCATAACAGAAAGCGCCCCTCTTCCATGGCTTTGCGCCAGCGAAGAGGGGCGGTTTTGTGTTTATGCCTGATGAAAATACTCGTAGATGGTCTGCGCCAGCTGTTTGCCCACACCGGGGGTGTTTTCCAGCTGGTCGGGGGTGGCTTCCTTCACCGCGCCCACGCTCTTGAACTGCGCCAGCAGGGCTTTGGCTGTTTTGGGGCCTACGCCCGGTACTTCGGTCAGGGTGGAGGAGTAGCTTTTCTGCTTCATCTGCTGCTTGCGGTAGGCGTTGGCAAAGCGGTGCGTTTCGTCCTGAATGGCAGTGATGAAGGTAAAGGTGCCGCGGTTCATGTTGATAGCGATTTCCCGCCCGTCGCTGTCCACGATGGCGCGGGTGCGGTGGTGGTCATCCTTTACCATGCCGTACAGCGGCACATCTGCCAGTGCCGTACCGGCAAGTGCTTCCTTTGCGGCGCTCACCTGTCCCCTGCCGCCATCCATCAGCAAAAGATCCGGCTTCTGCCCGAACCAGTTGCCGCTTAGCTGGCCGTTTTCGGCCTGTGCAGCGTATTTTTCGTACTCTGCCGCCCGGCGGGAAACAGTCTCTGCCAGCGAAGCGTAGTCGTCCGTGCCCGCCACGGTTTTCATTTTGAACTTGCGGTAGCCCGCCTTGAAGGGCTTGCCGTCCTTGAAGGTGACCATGCCGCAGACGCTGCTGCCATCACCCCAGTTGGAGATATCGTAGCTTTCAATAGCGCGGGGCGGCTTTGAAAGCCCCAGCACCTGCGCCAGCTCGTCCAGCAGCTTTTCCTCCCGGGCGTAGCGGCCACTCTCCCGCGCCAGACGCTCCACCGCGTTGGTGTGCGCCATCTCTACCAGATGCGCTTTATCGCCCCGCTGGGGCACATACAGCTGTACCTCGCTGCCCCGCTTCTGGTTCAGCGCCTGCTGCAAGGCGTCCATGTCCGGCGGCAGCGCGTCCACCGCGATGATTTTCGGAATTTGTTCATCGTCCAGATAGTACCGGGGCAGAAATTCCTCCCGCACCGCATCGATATCCGAGGTATCGTGGAACAAAAACTCCCGCTTGTCGGTCAGCCGTCCCTCCCGGAAGCGCAGCACCGCCGCGCACACACTGTCCGGCGTACCCGCCAGCGCCACCACGTCCATCTCCACGTCCGGGTCTACCACCACCTTCTGCCCTGCCGTCAGCTTGGTGATGGCATTGATCTGATCCCGCAGAAGGGCAGCGGTCTCAAATTCCAGCCGGTCGGAGGCTTCCTGCATCCGCTCGTTGAGGGTTTTCAGGATATCCTTTTTGCCGTAGCGGATGAGGTGCACCGCGTTTTTGACCGCCTGATTGTAGGTCTCGCAGCTGATTTTTCCGCTGCACACTGCCATGCACTTGCCGATATGGGCGTTCAGGCAGGGGCGGCCTTTGCCGATCTCCTGCGGGAAGCGCTTGGAGCAGCGCGGCAGCAGAAAGGCATCCATGGCCGTTTCCGCCATCTGCCGCGCCGCAAAGCTGGAGGTGTAGGGGCCGATATACTCTGCCCCGTCCTCCTCCTTTTGCAGGGTGAAGGAAAGGCGCGGCCAGTCCTCCCGGGTGACGCGGATATAGCTGTAACCCTTGTCATCCTTGAGCAGGATGTTGTACTTGGGGGTGTGCGCCTTGATCTGGCTGGCTTCCAGTACCAGCGCCTCGAACTCGCTCTGACAGACGATAACGTCAAAGGCGTAGGCATGGGCGATCATCTGGCTGACCTTGTTATCGTGTGGCACGCCCTCGCGGAAATACTGGCTCACCCGGATGCGCAGGCGCTTGGCCTTGCCGATATAAATGATGGTGTCGCTTTTGTCCCGGATGATATACACCCCGGGCAGCAGCGGCAGCATACAGGCTTTTTGATAGAGCTCGGCCTTAGTCATGCAGCACCTTCCTCCGTATTTGCGGGATGAGGCTTCCCGCAATGGAAAGCCCTTTGTTCCCGGTAAAAAGCGTACCAAAAAAGCGGCAGGGAGCCCCCGCCGCTTTCTGTTGCTTGTGATACAGACTTACTCTGCAAAGCCGGACTCCACCAGCTTGATCAGGCCGTCCACGGCAGCCTGCTCATCAGCGCCGTCAGCGATGATGCGGATGGTAGTGCCGCCAACGATACCCAGAGACAGAACGCCCAGCAGGCTCTTTGCGTTCACGCGGCGTTCTTCCTTTTCGACCCAGATGGAAGACTTGAACTCGTTTGCCTTCTGGATAAAGAAGGTAGCCGGACGAGCGTGCAGACCAACCTGATTTTCAACGGTAACTTCTTTTACGTACATAGTAAAGCGCTCCTATCTAATATCGTTTTGGTGTACAAAAGCATAGTGTGCCTGTTGTGTTACACTCATTTTAGCGCAAGTCGAAACGGTTGTACAGTCCCCTTTTGCATTTTTGGCGGTTTTCCCAATGAAACCGAGAGCATTTTTCAGGTTTTGTACAAAGACAATAAAATTATACCCCGAAGGTTAGAGGGGTAATACAAAAGTTTTCAACAACTTTTAGACCGCCGGGGAGTTTTCCTCTGAATTTTGTGTATTTTCACCGACATTTCCGGTGCCGGCTCACTCCTGCGCAGGGCCTGCGTAGCGCATCTGCACCAGTGCGCATTTACGCGTCACAGTGGGGTATTGCTGCGGGTCAAATTCCAGACTGGTGCTGCCGTCCAGCTGCCAGCCCATGCGGGTATACAGCGCAATGGCGCGGGTGTTGGTGTTCAGAACACTCAGCACCGGGTGTGCGTGCTCCGGCAGCTTTTTGCGGGCAAAATCCAGCAGCTTTGCGCCGATGCCGTTGCCCCGGGCTTTTTCCGTGACGAACAGGTGCTCGATATGCCCCGCCTTATGGCTGACGCACACCATGCCGTCCGGCACGTCCTTGGTGGTGTGCAGGTAGCACACCCAGCCCGCCGCCTTTTCCTGCTGCAATTGCAGCAAAAACTGCGGCTCGGTCAGGGTGCGGCAGTATTCCGGCGTCCAGTTATCGGCACAGACAGCCTGCCGTCCCTCGGCAAACAGCTTTGCGGCGGCGGCAAACTGTTCAGCGGTCTTTACCAGCCGGACATTCTCGCCCCGCTTCCACTTGGGCACTTCGGCAATGGGGTGGCTCGTGCACCACTGCTCGTACAGCTCCGGGCGGCGCAGACGGGTGCGGGTGCGGCTCTGCTCACCGCGCCATGCGTCGATTTTTGCATGGTCGCCGCCCAGCAGCACCTCGGGCACGGCACGACCTTCCCACACCTCGGGGCGGGTGTACTGGGGGTATTCCAGCAGACCGTCCCAGTAGCTTTCCTCCTCATAACCCTTCTGCTCGGCCAATACGCCGGGCTTCAGGCGCAGCACGCTGTCTGCCACCACAAGGCTGGCAAGCTCGCCGCCGGTCAGGATATAATCACCAATGGAGATCTCCTCGTCCGCAAAAGCATCGATGACACGCTCGTCAATGCCCTCGTAGTGGCCGCAGACCAGCGTCAGGTTGTCGTACTGTGCCAAGCGCTTTGCGTGCTCCTCGGTGTAGCGCTGCCCGCCCGCCGTCAGGAACACGATATGCGGGGCGGAGCGTCCCTGCTCGGCCACCTCGCGCTGCACCGCCCGCAGGCAGTCCGCGATGGGCTGGGCGTACAGCACCATGCCGCAGCCACCGCCGTAGGGGTAATCGTCGGTCTGCTTCTGCTTGTTCAGGGTGTAGTCCCGGATCTGGTGGCAGTGGGTCTCAATATAGCCCCGCTTTGCCGCCCGGCCGATGATGCTGGCATCCAGCACCTGCTGGCACATCTCCGGGAACAGGGTCACGATATCCACACGCATTCCCATGGCTTACTCCTCCTCCCGCTCGCTGTCAAAATCGTCATCCAGCAGACCGGGGATGGGGGTAACAAGGATATACCCCTCCGGCGGGTTGCGCTCTTTCAAAAAGGCATCCACCCCGGGGAACATATACTCCTTGCCGCCGGGTGCCTTGACGGTGTAGATATCCTGCGCACCCGGGTGATCCACGCTGGTCACCACACCGTACACCTTGCCGGTGTCGGCATCCCGCACTTCGCACCCGATGAGGTCTGCCACATACCACCGGCCTGCGGGCAGGGTGGCATCGTTGCGGTCAAAGTAGAACACCTGCCCGCGCAGCGCCCGGGCGGCATCCATATCGCTGACCCCCTCCAGCTGGAGCAGCGCCATCTGCCCCTGCGGACGGATGGAAAGGATCTTATATGCCTTGCCGCCCTGTGCCGAAGGGTACAGGCGGCCCACTTTTTTCAAAAAATCCACCCCGTCGCACCAAAGCTCCAGCTTCATTTCCCCGCGCACACCGTGGGTGGTAACAACTTTTCCGGCTTCCAGATATTGCTGCATAAATTCGCTCCTGTGTAGCATCCTCGCCCTCTCAGTCACCTGCGGTGACAGCTCTCCCAGAGGGAGAGCCAAGAATGTTGCGGTCAGGCTCTTGCCTCTCCCTTTGGGAGAGGTGGCATTGCGCAAGCAATGCCGGAGAGGGTGAGCCTGTTAATAACAAAAAGGCCCCTTGCCGCAAAGGCAAAGGGCCCGTAGGGTGCTCAGTCGATCTCAACAAGGACCTTTTCATCGACCCGCACAGCAGCCGCGCGCATCACCACACGAATGGCTTTTGCGATCCGGCCCTGCTTGCCGATGACACGGCCCATATCTCCCTCTGCCACGCTCAGGTGGTAGACGATGGTACCGTCCTCGCGGGGCTCGTCCACCGTGACCTTAACGGCGTCCTTATCCTCCACGAGACCGCGGGCAACTGCCAGCAACAGCTCCTGCATGAGTCAGCCCTCCCTACTTACAGAATGTTGGACTTCTTCAGCAGGACACGAACGGTATCAGTGGGCTGAGCGCCGTTAGCGATCCACTGCTTTGCCTTCTCGGCATCGATCTTCACCTCAGAGGGCTCCTTGTTGGGATCGTAAGTGCCGATCTCCTCAATGAAGCGGCCATCGCGGGGGAAGCGGCTGTCAGCAACGACAACACGATAGAAGGGAGCCTTCTTGGCGCCAACGCGGCGCAGACGAATCTTAACTGCCATAATAGATATCCTCCAAAAATTGTTGTTTTTGATATATGTTACAAACCCCGCCGGGGTTGTATACCGTTGTTATTTCAGTCCGCGGAAGGCGTTGGGGTTGCCCATCATGCCGCCCAGACGGCGGGCAAAGCCCTTGGGGCTCTTCTTGAACTGCTTCATCATCTTCTGCATCATCTCGTACTGCTTGAGCAGCTTGTTCACGTCCTCTACGCGGGTACCGCTGCCTGCGGCAATGCGGCGCTTGCGCTTGGGGTTGATGATGGAAGGCTTTTCCCGCTCTTCTTTGGTCATGGAATAGATCATGGCCTCGATGCGGTCAAAGGCTTTATCATCGATCTGGCTGGCATCGATGCCGGATGCGCCGGGCAGCATACTCAGCATTGCGCCTGCGCCGCCCATCTTGCGGATCTGGGCGAACTGCTCCAGCATATCGTTCATATCGAACTTGTTTTCCATCAGCCGCTTGGCGGTCTCCTCGGCGGCCTTTTCGTCGGCGGCATCCTGTGCGCGCTCGATCAGGCTGAGCACATCGCCCATGCCAAGGATGCGGCTTGCCATGCGGTCCGGGTGGAACACATCCAGATCATCCAGCTTTTCGCCGGTGCCTTGGAACTTGATGGGCTTGCCGGTAACGGCCAGCACGGAAAGCGCTGCACCGCCGCGGGTATCGCCGTCGGTCTTGGTAAGGATGATGCCATCCACGCCCACCGTCTCGTTGAAGGTCTTAGCCACATTGACGGCATCCTGACCGGCCATGGCATCCACCACCAGCAGCGTCTCGTCCACGGGAACAGCGGCCTTGATGTCCACCAGCTCCTGCATCAGCACTTCGTCGATCTGCAAGCGGCCTGCCGTATCCAGAATGACGATGTCGTTGCCGTAGTCCTTGGCGTGCGCCAGCGCCTTGCGGGCGATCTCCGGCGGCTTTGCACCGGGCAGGGTGAACACCGGTGCACCGGCCTGTTTGCCCACCACCTGCAGCTGGTCAATAGCAGCAGGGCGGTAGATATCGCAGGCCACCAGCATGGGGCGGCGACCCTGCTTGATATAGAACTTGGCAAGTTTTGCCGCGTGGGTGGTTTTGCCGTTGCCCTGCAAGCCGCAGAGCATAATGACCGTCTGCCCCTTGTTCTTGATGTTCAGGCGGGCGGCTTCGCTGCCGCCCATGAGGGCGACCAGCTCCTCATTGACGATCTTGACCACCTGCTGGGCGGGGGTCAGGCTCTCCATGACCTCCTGACCCATGGCGCGCTCAGACACCTTTGCGCAGAAGTCCTTGGCAACCTTATAGTTGACATCAGCTTCCAGCAAAGCCATCCGCACCTCGCGCATGGCGGCCTTGATATCTGCCTCGGTCAGCTTACCGTGACCGCGCAGCTTTTTGAATACACCGGCAAGGCGGTCGGTCAGGGATTCAAATGCCATTGTGCGGTGCTCCTTTCAAAATTCGATCAGCTTTCGTTTGCTTCATCCATCGAGCGGATGAGCTCCAGCATTTTTGTCAGCGTTTCCACATACTCCGTGGTGGTGATATTGGCGCGAGGGCCGGTGCACTCGAACCGGGTGTCGATGACCAGCTGTTCCAGCTGCTCCAGCTTCTGCTGCACCCGCCGGTAGCGGGCTGCAAAGCCTACCTTTTCTTCCAGTTCCTTCAGGGTAGTCTCGCCGTGCTTGATGGCGTCCCGTGCGCCCTGCCGGGTGATGCCGAAGTTCTCGCCGATCTCGCTCAGCGAAAGATCATCGTTGTAATACTGACGCAGCATCTCGCGCTGCTTCTGGGTAAGCACCTCGCCGTAAAAATCCAGCAGATACCCCATTTCCAGATCTTTTGCCATTGCTGTTGACCCCCGGTGCTCTGCTGTCTGTACTTGCTGTGTTGTAAAGTTTTTTTGCTTTACGGATGGAGTATACCAGAACCCCTGCCCCTTGTCAAGGGGATTTTGGAGTTTTTTCTGAAATATCTGCCCAAAATTCGCTGTTTTTGCCAAAAGGCATCTTGACGCAGCCGGGGGCTTTGCGTTAGGATAATAGTGTTGTATCCCAAGAGAAAGGAGTGCCCTTGTGCCGATCTACTCTAATTTTTACCAGACCCTTACCACTGCCTGCCCCATTGTGGAGCTGCGGGGCTACGCCGCCGCCTGCGGACTGAAGGGGCATCTGTACGCTTATCTGGATTTTAACGGCCCCACCGGCACCGCCCGGGACGGCCTTGCCGAGGGGATGCTGGCGCTTGCCATTGAAAAAAAGCAGCTTGCCCCAGGGCAGCCCATCATCGAGGCGGCCTCCGGCCCCTTTGCCACCGCCCTGACGCTGGCCAGCCTGACCGCCGGGCACCCCATCGTGCTGGTGATGCCGGAGGACGCCCCTGCCCTGCGGCAGGAGTACCTGCTGCGGCTGGGTGCACAGATCCGGCACAGCCCCGCCCGCAGCGGTCTGGCCGGGGCACGGGCACTGGCGGCGCAGACCGCCGCCGCAAACGGCTGGTACTATATGAACTGGCTGGCCAACGATGACAACCCGGAGTACCACCGCCGGGTCACCGGCCCTGCCATTGTGCAAAGCATTGCCCGGCAGAACCAGAGCCTTGTGGACGCCATCACCATTGGCGTGGGCAGCGCCGGCACGGTGACCGGCGTAGGCGAGACCATTAAAGCATGGACGAACGATGTGCGCATCGTGGCGGTAGAGCCGTACGAAAATCAGGTGCTGGGCGGCGGGCTTACCGGCCCCCACGGCATCCCGGATATCGGCTACGGCATCGTGCCGGAAAACTACAACAGCTATGTGGTGGATAATGTTTCCGCCGTGGCAAGCCGGGACGCCCAGCGTGCCGCCCAGCAGGTGCTGCGCACCGATGCCATCCCTGCTTCGGTCAGCGCCGGTGCTGCCCTGCACGCCGCAGCCCAGCTGCTGGCCAACTGCAACAGCCGCGCTGCGCTGGCCATTTTCAGCGGACGCGCCAGCATCGTGTAAGCGGCTGCTTCCATCAATAGGAAAGAAGGACGTCTTTCATGACCAAGGACATGACCAGCGGTGCTATTACGCCGCTGCTGATCAAATTTACCATTCCGCTGGTGCTGGGCAACCTGTTCCAGCTTACCTACAACGCCGCCGACAGCATCATCGTGGGCAAGTTTGTGGGCGAGGACGCACTGGCTGCCGTGGGCACCTCCAACCCCCTGATGACCCTTGCCATCCTGTTCATCAACGGAATGTGTCTGGGCGCGGGCATTCTGGTCAGCACCGCCTTTGGCGCGGGAGATACCAAGCTGGTGGAGCGTCAGGTCTCCACCACCGCCATTGCGGGCACGGTGTTCTCTTTGACCTTTTCTGCCTTGTGCGTGCTGCTGGCAGACCCGCTGCTGCGGCTGCTGCAAGTGCCCACCGCCATTCTGCCCATTGCGGTGAACTACCTGCGCATCGTGTTTGCGGGGCTGATCTTCACCTTCTTCTATAATTTTCTTGCTGCCACTATGCGTGCGCTGGGCGACAGCAAGAGCGCGCTGTATTTTTTGATGATCAGCGCCGTGCTGAACATTGGCGGCGACCTGTTTTTTGTGGAAGCACTGGGCTGGGGCAGCGAGGGCTGTGCCCTTTCCACCGTGCTCAGCGAAGCCGCCTGCTGTCTGCTGTGCGTGGTGTACATCCGTTACAAAGTGCCGGTCCTGCAGCTGGGCAGACGGTGGCTGGTGTATGACGGCAAGCTGCTGCGCAAGACCGTAAGCTACGGCTGGGCCAGCGCCATGCAGCAGGCCACGGTGCAGCTGGGCAAAATTGCGGTGCAGGCCATCGTGAACACCATGGGCGTCAACGCCATGGCAGCTTTTACCGCCGCCTCCCGCATCGACGACTTCGCCTATACCCCGCAGCAGAACATCGGCCACGCCATGACCACCCTGATGGCGCAGAACCGTGGCGCGGGCAAGACCGACCGGGTACGGCAGGGCTACCACTGCGGTATGCGCATCGAGTTTGCCTACGGCATCCTGCTTACCGCCGTCTGCCTGCTGTTTGCCCAGCCCATCATCCGGCTGTTTGCCACCGACCCGGCTGTGGTGGACTTGGGCGTGCGGTTCTTGCGCACCAGCGCCCTGTTCTATATGCTGCCCGCCGCCACCAACGGAATACAAGGCTTTTTCCGCGGCATGGGCGATTTGAAGGTCACCCTGAACAGCAGTAGGCTGAACAGGGGCGGCCGCGTCGCCGCCGCTGCGCTGTTTGTGCTGGTGATGAAGATGGATATTGAAGCCCTGCCCTTCAGCTACGCCGTGGGCTGGCTGCTGATGCTGCTGTACGAGCTGCCCATGCTGGTGCGTTTTCTGCGCAGCAGCGAGATGTAAGAATATAAAGAGCAATGCCGGAGCGTCTGCGGACACTCCGGCATTAGTATTTTCGCGGAAGGGTGTAACGGCAAAAGAGGGCGCTGCACCCAGCACGGTGCAGCGCCCTCTG
>OBZC01000690.1_pt1 | contig 33741 bp, 34 predicted proteins | sample 1538231 | NCBI WGS metagenome assembly OBZC01 (sample SAMEA2580225, study PRJEB22360) | human gut metagenome | biome: human gut; feature: human-associated habitat; material: faeces | place: Denmark | collected 2008/2010 | reverse complement strand
ATTTGCAAACCTCCAATAAATCAAGGTTTTAAAAGAATTTTAGAACAATAAAATGGGTAGTTTTTGACACTACCGAAAAACAGAAAGAGGGAAATATATGAATTGTTATTATATTGGTATGGACGATGTTATTGCAAACGCATTTATCGAATCCATGAAACAGAATGGAAACAGATTTCTAACATACGAACAGATTTATGACTATGGTGACAAAGCTGTAGGTTTGATCCGCAAAGATGCTGAGGTCCTTTTTGACAAATCGAATACAGACTCTGTGTTGACTGATTATGCTGATTTCTTTAGTGAGCAGACAATAGATGGGACTCTCGGTATTGAATTAAAACAAGAAAAGTCCAGATCAGATTTGATCAACCAGTTCCGAGGATATCTGCCACTCGATGTATTGCGCGCGTTCGTGTCTGTTTCTATCTGTGCTGACTGACGAGCGACGATTAGTAAATAGTTCTGCATTGTGTATCCCATATTTAGGATAACAAAAAGTATACGCATACAAGGAGGACAAATGCATGAAACCAGAAGTCAAAATGAATTGTGTTACCGAAAATGAATTGAGTCTTGTGAGTCTTGTCAAAATGAATTGTGTTATCGAAAATGAATCGAGTCTTGTGAGTCTTGTTGTGCTTCCAAAAAGCAAGGTTCCTGATATCGAAGAAATTGTTCATGATGAACTGGAAGATCTTGCAGTCATCTATTGTTTCATGAGTACGGAAACAGAGGGACAAAAACATCATATCATTATGATTCCAAATGATACTTTAGATGCGATTGGGTACACAGAAGATCAGATTAAGAAACAGGCAGTCGCAAATACAATCAATAAACAGCCAATGCATGTATCTTCTATTGGTTCTTTTATTGCCAGTATGTATAAATTAGATCCACAAGGATTGGACCAAATTCCGATGTATGTCGCGACCGTATCTGATTACCAGTTTGGAGCAAAAGTGCTTATGTATCCGGAGTTCTTTGAATACGCCGCTGCAGTTGTTGGCGGTAGCTACTATATTCTTCCGTCATCTATCCATGAGCTTATTCTTCTCGCTGATGACGGCACATCGACAGTAGAAGATCTGCAAAACACAGTGAGAGAGATTAATCAGACTGAAGTGTCGGAATCTGATTTTCTTTCAGATGAAGTTTACCATTATGACGTTAACACAAAGAAGTTCGAAAATGCTTCTGCGTACTATAATCGGGTAAACAGATTGAGTTAACGGTAGTTTTGTAAACAAAAAGAAAAAGACCTTGATCTGCGAAATCAAAGGTCTTTTTTTTTGTCTTCGTTTGTTTGTTTTCTTACAGCTCGCAATCTGTAAGAATTATCTCTTGGAATACTATTCTTTGAGATTTCATGATCAGGCTTCCCTTTTTTCATGCCCATTTATACCACCTGTGAAATGGGACACTATCTTTGCGGCTTTTTCATTTGGCTGATCCGCTGCCGTATATGGGATCTTATTCGTCCCTATTTCTGTTGCCAGCATTTGTACCAATATCGTATTCGCATACCACATATTGGTATCTCCACTTAGGATATAACAAGGATTCTCATTTTTGTCAACACTTATTTGCAAAATATTTCAAAAATATGCATTATGTTGACGGATTTTTGTAATCGCTTTTGGTTTTCTGGAGATCGTGCTTTCTTATCGTTTTCGGAGCTCTGTAAATTCAATCGTCTTATCTGCCTTGATACTTCTGCGTTGAATGAAAAATATAGACAAGTAGTTTCTGTATTCGCAATTGCGTTTGCGCAGAGACTGAAAGATGGATACAGACAACTCGGAAAAGAAATCAATATCTTTGTGAATTCTGACATTCGTATCCTGAGTAAACAGATGCCATTTCTTATGGATCGATTACTGAAAATAGAAGAGAGTGAGAAATAACCGTGTCAGTATCAGAATCGTTTTGTGATATTAGGTTCAAAAATCATGGGCATCAAAAATCTACGGATACAAACGATGATCCGGTTCCGACTTTTGCAATCGGAGAACTATTATTCGAATTGAAAGAAGCTGCACTGAGTATACAAATGTATGCTCGATACTAGAGTCTGCAAAATAGCAGGCTCTTTTCTTATACACAAAAGTGTTTGTAAACAACGAACAAACTACTAGTAGTTAAACTACTAGTGAATAAACCACTAGTAAAACATTTACTACGTAATAATGTACTATAGTAGTTTATAATTATGGCGTGCTAGAGGTAATCCAGAGGATCGTATTCGGGCTTAGAATCCGGCTGATTGAGGCTTTGCTTGGAACTGAAAATACGAGATTCGAAACAACGAATACAAACTACTATTACAATGACAGCTATGAAAACAAAACATATAGTAAGTAATGTTGTAAACATCAGTGACCCAGACATAGGTTTCCTATGTCGTGCTGCTCCTCTCCGTGGTCTTTGTTTTTGTTCTCTTCTTTTCATCTCCATCGTTTTTGACCACTGCTGTTTTTGCAGCGGTTCGTTTTTGAAACCTGTTTGTTTTGGTCACCTTATTTGCAACCACAGTATCTTTCTTCTCCTCTTATCTGTTTCCTCGTTTATTAGCCTTCTATTTCTTTCGCATACCAATAACTCGATACCTTAACATTATCTGCCATCATTTCGTGTCCGCTATTTTGTATCCGCTCATTATCCTCTCAATCGCATACCGGTTTTGTGATACGCTTATCCGGACACAAATCCTATCGTTATATCATCTTGCTGGTACGCTGATATTCTGGAAATAATATATTAGGTATCGGCTTGCTGGTATTCCGTTTTCGGATTCGGTGTTTCGTACCCACATATTCCATATCATCTAGTTGGTACTTTTTCTGGGTACTGGACTTGGAATCCGTATCATTCTGTATATCATCTAGCAGGTACTTGTTTTCGGTATCATTACCTGGATCCATATGTTTTAAATATCATCTAGCCGATATTTCGGATCTGCACTCAGATACCGCCCATATATCATCTAGCTGATACCAGTTTGTTTTCGTGTCCGTTTGTATCGATATCATCTAGCTGGTAACTAAATAATCCGAACTCTATATATCGCATACCAATAACCCGATACCTGAATGATCGATATCTGAAACAACCGGACACACATTCATATCATCTAACTGATATCTGGCACCTATTCTATGTATGCTGTTTTGTATATCACAGTCTGATTCTATATATCTGCATACTAATATACGGCACCAAAACATTCCGAATCCGCATAATACCATCTAGTTGGTATCTCGTATTTGGATCCGATACTCCGGTTACCAAACTCAGTACTCAAATATATCCGTATATCATCTAGCTGATAACCAACCACCTCGTGCACATTTGATGTGACTTCAGACGCTCCGCATCCATTGTTGTTCCCTGATCATCTGCATACTGCTGCCGGTATCAAACGGATGCCACTGTGAACCCGTATACGCCATGTAGAGCCATTTTAACCAGATTACAGGAGAATCTGTAACCGGAATGTTTTGTGTCCGAATATGCGCCTTCTAACACCTGCAAACGACAAGAACGGACACGAAATAACAGGTTACCAAAAGAATGCCTTTGTGAGCTCGTATACGCCCCGTAGAGCCCATTTAACTAGCAGCCAGACAATTGGATAACAAATGCCTTTAGATTCCAGATAAGCCGTATACAGAACATGTGAGACATATAAGGAGCGGATCCGGAATAAGGGCTGCAGGATCATGGGGGCTCAAAAATACCGGCACATAATTGGTATACCACCTAGATGATACGTCGGTATTCGGCTCCTAAGTTTTGTATCCTGGAGAGCAAGGAACCAATCAGGATTACATAGCGGATACAAAAGACCGGAGCCAAAAACAATGTGTGATCGTACATGTGGAAACAGATATTGGCATACGAAAAGTGTGTGTGATCATGATCGGGATCAGAATGCGTTGGATGCGGATGAGCGGAACCGGATGAGTAGTTTTCGTTATATCTGATATCAAGAATTAAAGATCACAATCGCATACCACCTAGATGATATTGATGTGACAGAAAACGAGATGACTGGTTCCGAAAGGAAGTTAGCACCCGACATATCGTCTCATTGATTTATGTATCCAATGCAGCATACCAGCTAGATGATATCACAGAAAAATGAGGATATAAAAAAAGAACGGAGACTAAACACAGGGTGCGGAAAAGCGTCCGCATACCATTGAACGGATCCAAGAGAGTTGTTTGCTAAACAGATGGAAAGCAGATAAAGATGAGGATCTAAAAGACGGTATGCAAAACGAAGCGCAACTAAGATGAGAGAGTTGGTAAAAAATGGAGAACGAGATATGGGTTGTAAAAACGAGAAACAAACACCGGTTGCAAAAGAAAGGAACAAAAATAAAAGCACATAAAACAGAGGGAAACAAAAGCAGAGGGAAAACAAAGACCAGAAAGCAGCAGTAAGTTTCCGTAATAACAGTGTGTTATTACTGGGTTCCTGATGTTTTCAACATTACTTACTATATGTTTTAGTGATGTAGTAGTCATTGTACTACTAGTTGTTCTGTTACTTTGTACCCATGCCGCACATATTTAGTAGCAGATGGAGATGGGTTTGATTTTGGTGCCGAAGTAGTTAACCCCATCACTCGCAATCCATCAGTCTGGCACCGGAAAAGAGGAAACAAATATGAATGCAACAGGAAGCGGATTTTCATATATCCATGTCGAACCAATGACATCCAAAAATATTGTAACCGGACTGACGAAACACTACACCAGGAATTTTAAAGGCGGGTTTGCTTTTTTGGACCCGAAAACAAATGAGCCCGTAGATGTGGAAGTCAAAGCAACAATGGCAATGGATAAGGGTCCGAAACATATTGATTACACAAGAAGTAAAGATAACGAGATCTTAGTCGGGCACGAAGGAATGGACGTCATGAAAGCAGCTATGGAAAAAGTAACTGGAGAACAGATCAGTGACGCCGAGTGGAGCCGTGTCCGAAAATATGACCGAAAGAAAGAAAGCGACAGTTACGAGACAACAACAAAACAGGATTTTGATTTTCGTTATGGAGACGGAGAGCGTGTGCGGAAGAATGCCGTCAACATTGTGGATATGTGTATGACATACCCAGGAGCCGTCAAAATGTATCACACGGACAAAGACGGAAATCGGATTGAGCATCCGGAAGTTAATTATAAGTATTTCCGAGAACATTGTGATCAGATTGGAATGGATCAGTATCGTGACCCGAACACAAATGAGATCGTCTCATTATACGGACTACCAGCTGATCAGGAAGAATTCGAAAAATGGAAAACAAGAACACTTGAGTGGGTAAACGAACGAATGGGTTCCGATAATGTATTGCTCGCAACTTTACATATGGATGAATCGATGCCGCACATCCATGTACAGTGTACACCGATCGTGAAAGACGAAAGAGGAATCAAACGATTTTCGTATTTAGATTACTTTGCTTTCCAGGACTTTGCAAAATTGCAGTCAGACTTCGCTTCATCGTTTGCGGATATGGGTTACAAAAGAGGCACTTCCGGATCGATTGCAAAACATTTATCACCAAAGGAAGCCCAACAGATCGTAGCCAATGAGCGCAAACCACTCCCAGAAGACCAGGATGAACTCCGGATATATACAAAGCAGCTGCAGGAACAGATTGGCAGACAGAAAGTAGAGCTTATTGAAAAACGAAGGGCATCCGAAGAAATTGAGCACATGCAGGAACGAATTAACAAAATGCATACAAAAGGTGCCGAATGGGAACGAGAAAAGAAACGTATGCAGGATGAGATGAAAAAGATGATTGATGATCAAAAAAGATCTGTCATTTACAGCCAGCTGATGCAGACAATCCAGTTTGGAACACAGAAACTTGAGAAAACGGACAAAGACCTTGCAGATGCGTACGTCCGTCTTGTAAACAATGTCGTTGACATGGGTGACGAAGAAGTAAGAAGACTTGGACTTCAGTTCGCGGAATTAGAGAAAGCAAGAGTACAGGGACGAGTTACTGGCGAACGAATCTTTGGATATAACGGATTCATGATGGATCTTGATTTTGACGGACATGATGACCGTATTGAGGATGACGACCCGTTAACCATTGAAGACGAATCAAAACAGAGAAACGAGTAAAACGTTAACAAGCTCCGGGACCCAAAACGTTCCGGAGTGTATAGAAAGGGATTATGGTCAACTACCAATCACTAAAGTGACGGGCTTGTAAAAAGTCCTGGTTGACTAGCCTCAGTTCTTACATTGGTTTTCCATGTGAGAACTACGTTATCCATAAATAGGGAATTCATTTCCCGGTGATAGTCACCTGCAGATGTCATACCTAGTCTGCAGCTCTGAGATCAGTGATTAAACAGTTCCAAAGGGTAGGAACAGTGTTGCTGACAGGAAACTATGGATAACATTGGCGAAGGTATAAAATGAGCAGACTGAAAAATATCTGTTCATTCTACAGTCGTGTGACACTGGTTTACAACACAAAGTTACACAATTTAACAACAGAAAAGAGTGTCTGACATGGTATATGTGTTAGGACAGGACGGACATCCGCTTATGCCGACATGCAGGCACGGTAAAGTCAAAAGGATGTTAAAGTCCAGGATGGCAAAAGTAGTAAAGAAATGTCCGTTTACCATACAGCTACAGTATGAGAGCACGACTCATACACAGAAAATAAATCTTGGCATTGATGCAGGAAGTAAAACAATTGGAGTTTCTGCAACGACTGAATCAAAAGTATTATACGAGTCTGAGGTTGTTCTAAGGAATGACATCGTGGAACTGCTTTCCGGAAGACGAGCCTTAAGACGCAGCCGCAGGAACCGAAAGACCAGGTATAGAAAACCTCGTCTTGATAACCGAAGAAGACCGGATGGGTGGCTCGCTCCGAGTATCAGGCAGAAGATCAAGACTCATGTCACAGTTGTGGAAAACGTAATGAAGATTCTTCCTGTGACAAAGATTATCGTCGAGACTGCCAGTTTTGACATCCAAAAGATCAAAAATCCGGAGATCGAAGGAGCTGAATACCAGTACGGAGAACAGCTTGATTTCTGGAATGTTCGGGAATATGTATTATTCCGGGATGGACACACCTGTCAGTGCTGTAAAGGGAAATCAAAAGATAATATCTTAAACGTACATCACATTGAAAGCAGAAAGACCGGTGGGAATGCACCGAACAATCTCATTACGTTGTGTGAAACCTGTCACAAAGCTTATCACAAAGGCGTCATCACACTGCCAAAGGAGATACATCGTGGTATGAGATTTCGGGATGCTGCTTTTATGGGTATCATGCGATGGGCGTTCTATGACAGGTTAAAAGAACTGTATACTCCATTTGGCGTCGAAGTAATCAATACCTATGGATATATCACAAAGAACACACGTATTGAACATGGATTACCGAAAGAACATTATGTCGATGCAAGGTGTATCAGTGGTAACCCGGCAGCAAAACCTTTAGGTCATTATTATTTCCAGAAGAAAGTCCGCTGCCACAACAGACAGATACATAAGAATACCATCCTTAAAGGCGGAATCCGGAAACGCAACCAGGCTGCATATCTGGTGAATGGATACCGGTTATTTGACAAAGTAAAGTATCAGAACCAGGAATACTTTATATTCGGCAGGAGAAGCAGTGGTTTCTTCGATATCCGTACTTTGGATGGTACGAAAGTCAATAAAGGAAGTATCAGTTGTAAGAAGTTACAGCTGGTCGAAAAATCAAAGCACTATTTAACAGAACAAAGAAAGGTAGCGGCATAGCCAGGAGTGCTCCTCCCATGACTGATATAATAGAACTAGCATTCTATTATCATGAGTCGCGGGTCTCCGAATATGGCTAGTTAAAGGTATTAAGATGAATAGAGGATCTTTAAAACCAACTGAACTGATTGAGAAGGATGAGAACAAAGAGCAGCAGACGGATTTCGAAGCCAACACTCGTCCCCAGAGGTTTCATAGACCTACCGTCCGGATGGATTCTAAGGTAACCCAGACATACGGGGACCAAATAGCGGATCCGGCATTAAAGAACCAGCCTCTGCGTGCTCATAAGGTCGGCGAAAATAATGGAGATGTTATATTAAGAACCGAAAAAGAAGCACGCGTTATACTGGTTCCGAAACAAGAGGTTACGGCTTATGAGAGAACGGGACAGCCAACGATACTGACCGTGTTTCTGGTTATTGTTATCATGATTCTTGGAGTTCTATTGTTTTTGTAAGCGTTGTCGTGGTAGACGATGTAGGTTTTTGTTTCCTATGTCTGTGTTTAACCTATATGTTGTTCTGGTTTAACATCCATCACGATACCAGATAGTGTAAAAACCATTGAAAGTAATGCATTTAGAGATTGTGCTGGTTTGACATCCATCACGATACCAGACAGTGTGACAAGTATCGAATATAAGGTATTCTCTAGTTGTTCGTCCTTAACATCTGTTACATACAAAGATACTGTATATACAAACAAAGCAGAGTTAGAAAAGGCATTAAGTGATAACAATGTTACTGTTGGTAGTGATGTTTTCGCTAACACCGGATTACAGTAAGCAACAAAACAGAAAGAGATCGTCGTACATGTCGGTCTCTTTTGTTTTTGTCTCCCATCTCGTATCCCATATTTAGTACATAACAAATAAACGTATTCAAAGAAAAGGAGACGAAACATGAACATTTACAACAATTTTGGATTTGGAAACAGCGCAGAGAGAATCAAAAACATGGAAAGAGTGATTTTCGTGAACATGACTAAAACCAAGTATGCCTTAGATATCAAGGACAGCATCGATAGAACAAAGGTATACGATTCGAGTGCACTGATTTATCCAGAACGTGGATCTTTGCAAACCGAGTTTGTTTTCGAGCAGACGGATTCTGTATCTGCAGTTTTCAAATATGCAGACAAAGACACAGCAATCCTGAATTTCGCAAACTTCACAACACCAGGTGGCGGATTCATTTACGGAGCCATGGCTCAGGAAGAAGCATTGTGTTTAGAAAGCACTTTGTATCCGGTTATTAGCGATCGAAAACTTGAATCCTACTACTTCGCGAACAAACGCGCATTATCATCAGTAGGATGCCTTTATAGTAATCGCGCTTTATACTCACCGGGCATTGTCTTTTTCCGTGATGAAGAAGGAGAAGAGAAACGTTGCGATGTGATCACTTGTGCAGCACCAAACGCATCCGAATACCTGGCAGCAGGTGGTAGTCAGAAGATGAATGGAAATGCATTGTTGGACCGCATGACGTTCATTCTTGACATAGCAGTCAAAAACGGAGTTAAAACATTGATCCTTGGCGCATTCGGATGTGGTGTTTTCGGACAGAATCCGGAAACTTTGGGAGCTCTGTATAATTATCTGTTGACAGATAAATACAAGGGAGCATTCGAACGTGTCGTTTTCGCAGTCATTGATGAGAAAACGTTACGACCTTTAGAATCAGGTTTTTGCAGCAGATAGGAGGCATTTATATGTCAGTAATCATGGAAAACGAAACAAGACCAGATGAAGCATTAGACCGAAGAGACGCTGTGGCAGGAAAATTGCATCGACGCCGGAAACAGTTAGCTTCCGTTTATTCAGGCATCGAAACAAAGTCATCACCAGAACCTATAATCTATACAGATGATGCCTATGCTATGAAGCAGATTGAAAGGGCGGAAATTGAGGATGAGGATAAGGATAAGGATGAGGTAGTTTGTCAGGATAAGGGAATTTATCTTGATACCGAACCTGATATCGTAGTCGAGAAAGAGCTTATCTTGTAACAGTCATTCACAACTGCATACTAAAACAAAGAGAAAGAGACTGGGAAATCCTGGTCTCTTTTTGTGTGTCTTGGTTTCTCACATATTTAGGATAACAAAATGAATAACAAACAAAAGGAGGAAACAAATATGTTAGAGCTTAAAGGAAAATACGGAGATGCGAAAGTATTTACGGACAACATCGATCAGGAGACGATCAGTCAGGTAATCGGATTGTTGAACCAGCCGTATGCTGCCGAAAGTAAGATCCGGATCATGCCGGACTGTCATGCAGGCAGCGGATGTGTAATCGGGACTACAATGACGTTAGCAGACAAGGTAGTGCCAAATTTAGTAGGCGTCGATATTGGGTGCGGAATGTATGCATAGCAGCTTGAGGAAACAGACATTGATCTCTCGTTATTGGATGCTGCAATTAGCCAGTATGTACCAGCTGGATTCAATATCCATGAACACCCGATCGCAACCTCAAACGTAGACAAAGTTTTGGCGCCGGTGAATGTAGACAAAGCGATGTGTTCTCTTGGGACGCTCGGTGGTGGAAATCACTTCATTGAAGTCGACAGAGACACGAATGGCAATCTTTGGCTTGTAATTCATACCGGATCCAGACATCTTGGTGTCGAAATCTGTAACCATTATCAGGAACTCGGATATAAGGCACTGAAGGCAAGCGGATCCAAAGAAAAGATCCAGGAGATTGTAGCCAGATTAAAAGCAGAAGGCAGACCATCAGAAATCGAAAGTGAGATCAAGAAATTCTGGGCACAAAGACCTTCGATTCCAAAAGAGTTATCCTATGTGACCGGTAAGATTTTCGATGATTATCTGCATGATATGGAACTGGCTCAGGAACACGCATGGATAAACCGGGAAGTAATTGCAATCCAGATCCTCCAGGCTATGGATCTGCATGTAACGGATTCGTTTCAGACAGTGCACAATTACATTGACACAAAGAATCGAATCCTGCGTAAAGGATCCATTTCAGCGCAATCAGGAGAAAAAGTATTAATTCCACTTAACATGCGTGACGGTTCGCTTATCTGCATCGGGCAAGGAAATCCAGACTGGAATTATTCAGCACCACATGGAGCTGGACGTATTCTTTCGAGATCCAAAGCGAAGGATGCTGTTTCGATGGATGATTTTAAGGATTCGATGTCTGGCATCTATTCAACTTCAGTTACAGAATCAACCATCGACGAATCGCCATTCGTATACAAACCAATGGATGAAATCATGGGAAACATCAAGGATACGGTTGAGATCGTAGAGAGGATTACTCCTATTTATAACTTCAAAGCACACTAATTGAGGAAAAGGATAAGAGGACGAGAGATAATTCTTATCCTTTTCTTTTTGTCAGCGTTTCGATATTCATGCAATATGCACAATGATTTTGCTGCAGTTTCGGCATTGTGCACAACATTTCGATTACTCTGTCTGTTCGTAACCCATATTTAGAGGGAATAAAAACAGCGATAAAAGGAAAGGAGAACTTTATGAAAAACTTAGCTGTTAAGTACCTCTGTACAGGTATTGTAACTTTTGTAACCTTATGTGGAGGTATGAGTGTGTCAGCTCAGAATCTTGTGGTTCAGAACCCAGGAATTTTGGTTACTAAACCTGCAGGTATAACATCAGTCCTGACACCAGAAAGATCTATACATACGGACGCTGGAATCACAGCCAGTCTCAGGAACGCACGAGATGAGGCTATGGTTACAAAACATAAAGCAGATGTTGTAAAATCTGCAAACGGAGAGTCTGAAGAAGCAGTAGCAGAATCAGATTCTGTTTCCGTTTCGAATGTTGCCGAATCTTCGGTTCCAGAATCTTCGGGTCCAGAAGGATCTGAAGTAGATTCCGAAAACCAAGAAAACGGAACCGAGACAGAGACAGAGGCAACGGAACAACCGGAAACGTACGAAGTGATCAAAGAGTATCCGATCACAGATGGAAATACAACAAAAACGGTACTTCCATACAAAGCGTTTGGGAAGAATACCAATCAGGCAAAACTACAGTCGTTATGCCAGACAAACGAAGTCGGACTCAGAGTATACGATGGACGGTTTACGATTGCCGTTGGAACGTATTTTAACACGGCAATTGGTCAGTATTTTGACCTGGTGTTAGAAAACGGAACAGTCATCCCGTGTATCATGGGTGACCTGAAAGCGGATATTCATACGGATTCCAGAGGTTTGTTTACGGAAGCTTCCGGATGCATGACAGAGTTCATTGTTGACCGAACGTACCTGCCAAACAAGAATTCAGCCACATACTGTTACGAGGAATGGAACAGTAAAGTAGTCAACGTCATTGTTTACAACAAGTTTGTAAACCTTGAGTAGACTTAGAAAACTGAATAATGAAAACGAAAATACCCTGAAAACAAACAAGAACTCAGATCTGAATAACAGTTATCTGGGTTCTTTTGTATGTTTGCGATTGTCTTGAGCTTCATCATTGCTGGATCGTTGGTTTGTTTCCGGTTCTTTTCGTTTCCTTTGTCCGTGTTCGATCCATATTTATATTGTTACTCGTAAACAATTTGTTTTTGAACACAAAGAAAGGAAATGAAATATTATGAAACGAAAAGCAGTGAGTTGTCTGCTTGTTCTGGCTGCGATTATGACGATGACGCCTACGATTCCAACAATGGCAGCCGAAAACCCGGACAACACAACACAGTCGACGCAGACAACAACAGAAGCTGGAACTCAGAATTCAGTTGTGAAATATGATCAGGCGTCTGCGTTTACTGTTACAATACCAAAGTCAATCGCTTTAAGTAGCAGTAAATCTGCAGAATACACGGTCAAAGTACAGGGAGATGTTATAGGCAATGAAATCATTACGGTTACTCCAGATGAATCCGTGATATTATCCGACTCTAACGGCAAGGACCCTGTTACAGGCGACATTACACAAGAGAAGACAGAATTTTCGTCCACAGAAGTGAACGCACGTTCGGGGGGGGGGGGGTACGGCGACTGGCAGCATATTAGCGAATAACCTTACTTCCGGAGACTGGTCAGGTAATTTTAAGTTTGTGATCAGAACAAACCAGATAGGTAATGGAACTGCGATCACGAGTGAAAATCTTGCAACTTATGGAATTAAGACAGTTGGGGATGTTGTGATTCCGGAATATGTGACGGACGATGATAATACAAGGCATGCGGTAACCGGCATTGGCGATCATGCATTCCGTGATTGTAATGAGATGACGAGTGTCGCGATCGCTGACTCCGTTACCGAAATTGGAACTGGAGCGTTTGTAAACTGTTCGAAGCTGTCGAAAGCAGCCGTTCCAAATTCTGTGAGATCAATTGGTAACAGTGCTTTTGATGGATGTATTAGTTTGTCATCGATCTCATATAACGGGAATGAATATGATTTATCAAACATCGAACCTGCATTTGTAGAAAATGGAGTATCTGTTGGTTCTCATGTATTTGAACATTCCTATAGTGAACCGGTGTACACCTGGTCTGAGAATAATTCTACATGCATGGCAACAAAAACATGTTCAGAGTGTCATGACGTTGTAACAGAAACAGCTGATGTTAGTACGAAAACGACAGATGCTACATGTACAAACGAAGGACTGAATACTTATACTGCAACTTTTAAGAATTCAGATTTTGAGACGCAGACAAAAACAAGCAAGATATCAGCGAAAGGTCATAAATCGGTGTCTGCAAACAATGCGGTTGCACCAACCTGTGTCACGGACGGTAAAGAATCTGATACGGTATGTTCAGTTTGTGGTGTAACACTGGCAACCGGAAAGACGATCGCGCAAACCGGACATAAATATGGAACACCAACTTATACTTGGTCTAAAGATGGAAAGACATGTATTGCGAAACGTGTGTGTGCAAACAATGGTACACATATTGAAACAGAGAACGGAACTATTACAAATAAAGTGAAAACACCGGCGACATACACAACAAAAGGAACTACAACTTATACAGCAACATTTAAGAATACTGCATTTAAAGCCCAAACGAAAGATATTCAGAATATTCCTGTATTAGAAAAGTTAACAGGTTCTGTTGTTTTATCAGCAACAAGCGGTACGATTAGTTATCCTGCAGCAGGATCTTTTATGGTTACAAGTAATAAAAGTAATGGAACTTTAAGTGTAAAATCATCTGATCCAAACGTAGCAACAGCTACGCTTGATGGAAATACTGTAACTGTAACGCCAGGAACGACTGCCGGATCTGCAATCATAACGGTAACAAGTGCAGCCACAACCAGTTACAAAGCAGCAAGTGCAACTTATAATGTTACTGTAAAATCAGGTACATTACCAATAACTGCAAAAGCATATTCAGGAACCTATGATGGAAATACACATTCAGCATCTGTAACTTCATCTGTATCTGGAGTTACTTTTAAATACGGAACAGTAAAAGGTACATATAATTTGGGCTCAATGCCTACGTATACAAATGCAGGTACATATGTTGTTTACTATCAAGCAACAAAAGCTGGATACACAACATTTGAGGGCAGCGTTAAAACTGTTATTCAGAAAAAAGCGACAACAACATCATTAAACAGCGCGAATGGTGTTCTTTACGTCACGACAACAGGTAACGGCACAATTACTGCACAAAGTTCAGATTCTAATATTATTGAATCTGTAACTGTAAATGACAAGACAATCACATACACACCAAAACAATACGGAAATGCAGGAACAGCGACTATTACTGTAACGGTTGGAGAAACCATGAATTACAAAGCATCGAGTGCTACTTGTAAGATCACTGTAAGTGATAGATTAATCAATAATAGTAGTTTAAGTTATTGGCATCCAGCTTATGAATACGAATTTGGTTATCTGAACGAATCAGGTCAATATGTTGTTGATATGGGATCTACATGGCATTGTATGTCTCTTATCCCGGTAATGACTTCTGGATACTATTATATAGTTGGATATAGTGGTGGAGCTCCAAGATTTTGTTTATATAATGATAACGATCGAAATAGTTTGTATCAATCATTTAAAATCTCAGGCGGTTATTACACTTATATTCCAGCAGGTAAGTATCTCGGAACAATGATAACCAGAGACGGAAGCGTTAACGAGCTTGATCTAAGATTGGTTACCGTAACAAATTAAACTGTATATTCAGAAACGGAAAAAAGAGCTCAATTTTAGGCTCTTTTTCTTGTTTCAGGTTCTTGTTAGTTTCCTCTGTTCGTGTTCAGACCATATTTATTTTGTTACTCGTAAATAATTTATATTGAACACAAAGAAAGGAAACGAAATATTATGAAACAAAAAGCAGTGAGTTGTCTACTTGTTCTGGCTGCGATCATGACGTTAACGCCTACAGTTCCAACAATGGCAGCCGAAAACACGAACAACACAACACAGGAAGCGACAACGACAGGCACTCAAGGTGCTACTATCACATATGAACAGGATTCCGCATTTACAGTCACAATTCCGAAGACGATCACTTTAGGACAGAATAAGAGTGCAATTTATGACGTTAAAGTAAAGGGTGACATTTCCGGGAATGAGACAGTTACCGTTACACCTGATGCAACCCTGCAGCTGACGGATTCGAATGGAAAGGCTGCGGTCACTGGAACTATTACACAGGATATTACAGAGTTTGCAGCCAATCAGGTGAATCTACCGGATGGAGGTAGCACGACAGGTAACATTGTAGCAAACGGACTTACGTCTGGAGACTGGAGTGGCAATTTTGAGTTTGCGATCGGGATAGAAAAAACTCAGGAAGTAATAGGAGAAAATATTACACTTACGAATAATAATTTTGCAGCATATGGAATTGAGACAACTGGAGATGTTGCGATTCCGGAATATGTGACGGATGATGACAACACAAGACATGCTGTAACTGGCATTGGCGATTATGCATTCCGAGACTGTAACGAGATAACAAGTGTTACAATCGCTAACTCTGTTACCGAAATCGGAACCGGAGCATTTGTAAAGTGTTCAAAGCTATCAAGAGTATCAGTTCCAAATTCTGTGAGATCAATTGGAAATAGTGCTTTTGATGGATGTATTAGTTTGTCATCGATTTCATACAACGGGAACGAATATGATTTATCAAACATCGAACCTGCATTTGTAGAAAATGGAGTATCTGTCGGTTCTCATGTATTTGAGCATTCCTATAGCGAACCGGTGTACACCTGGTCTGAGAATAATTCTACATGCACGGCAACAAAAACATGTTCAGAGTGTCATGACGTTGTAACAGAAACAGCTGATGTTAGTATGAAAACAGCAGACGCTACATGTACAAATGAAGGACTGAATACTTATACTGCAACCTTTAAGAACTCAGATTTTGAGACGCAGACAAAGACAAGTAATATATCAGCACTTGGACACAAATATGGAATACCGACTTATACTTGGTCTGGAGATGGACAGACGTGTACGGCAAAACGAGTATGTACAAACAACACATTACATATTGAAACAGAAGAGGCAACAATTACGCACAGTGTCAAAACAGAAGCAACATGTACATCAAAGGGAACTACAACTTATACAGCGACGTTTAAAAACACAGCTTTTGTAACACAAACGAAAGATATTCAAGACATCGGCGAACTAGGACACAACCCAATAGCTGGAACCTGTACAAGATGTAAAGAAAGAATAGCTGGATTATATGATGTAGATGGAAAGTTGCTTTGTTCTTGGGAAGATAGTGGAATTAATATCGAAAAGAATTATGGAACAAAATCCAGCACGATTTACTACAAAACAGAAATAACATCACCATATTATGTATTAACAAATAATTATCCAACAACAACAAAGATAGTTATTCCTGATAATGTTACTAATATTGGTGAATACACATTTTGTAATTATTTACAACCTATTACTATATCAATCCCGTCAAGCGTAACCAGTATTGAAAAAAGTGCATTTTCTGGTTGTACAGGATTATCTGGCATAGAAATAGATTCAAATAGTATAGTAAATATTAAAAAGAATGCATTCTATAATTGTTCATCTTTAAATGGTATTGAGCTACCTAATAGCTTAGTTGAAATAGGAGAGAAGGCTTTCTTTGGGTGTACTTCGTTGGTTTATATTAAAATCCCAGATAATGTGACAAAAATTGGTGCTTTTGCGTTTCAATCCTGTTCTAAATTACAATCAATTCATATGTTTGATAATGTGACTGTTATAGAAAAATATGCATTTTCAAAATGTCCAGAATTAACCAATATCAATATACCTAGATCACTAAGAAGTATAGAAGAAGGTTTGTTTTGGCAAGATTCAAAATTAACAAAAGTAATAATTCCTAATGGTATTGAAAACATAGGAATGTGTGCGTTTAAAGAATGCCGCAATTTAACATCTGTATCTTATAAAGGAATAGTATATAATGACGATATTTTTTTAGTAAATGCATTAAAAGAAAATAATGTCGAGTTATCTATCAATAACTCTTTACATTCTGGTACCGATATATTTACCTATTCAGGAATTGAAACTGCTACGATATCGAATGGTAATTTAGAAGTGTATGGAATTTCATCAAGTGGAGATGTAGTAATTCCAAGTTATGTTATTGATATATATGGAACAAAACATAAAGTCAATCGCATTGGATTTCAAGCGTTCTTTTGTAAAGAGATAACAAGTATTTCAATGCCTTCAGATATCATTAGTATTGGCGATTATGCGATGAACAACACAAAACTATCAAATATAACTATACCTGACAATGTAGTCAGTATTGGAGAATATGCATTTAGTTCCAACCAAATAACAAGCGTCACTTATAAAGGATCGGTTTATACAAATAGATCTGAACTGTTATCTGCATTAATTCAAAATGGTGTAACTATAGGTGAACATATATTTACAGATACAAATCTTAGAGACTAAACATATTCCATTTTGGGATCGTGCTTTCGGGTGCGATCCCATTTTTTTTATCAATAATATTACAACTCATTCGCACCCAATTATTTCGATCCTTATCCATCATAGCAATCATTCGTTTCAACTAATTCGTCTTCATTTCGTTGTACAATATTTACAAATCGATTTCTTAAACCTGGTCTAATGTGTCGTCGTACGTTAACAATAAACTTGCAAAAAAAAGAATACCACTGAAAGACATTGAGATTATTTTAGGAAACATAGTGGATATGTTAAAAAGGATTATATTATTCTGGATGAGAGTGATGTCGAATACAGATACGATATACTGGTTGTTTGAATCAAGTGCACACACGACTATTGAACTACTAACGTTCAATAGTATAAAGATCCGGAGTGTGTTTGATAGACAACGAAGGGTTCTCTCGAAGCTAAAGGTTAGAACCCATAGTTACGATATCTAACTGAATTGTTTCCAAGATAAGAAACAACCTCGGAAACAGTATTCAATTGATAGCCTGGATAACCTTTCGTATTTAATCTTTGAATGCTGATATTACTTTGAAATGAGGCTTGAACAGAGTGTAATACTTCATTCCGCGCTCGTTCCCATATTCTTTGATAACCGCAGCGCGCATACTATTGAGATTCTTCGTTTTGTCTTTGTTACGGTCAAGAAACTCAACAAAATCACCAGGGTTTTCGACCTCGGCGTTTTCGAAAATAATATCAGCGAATCGTTTCATTTTATCTTTCCGTTTATACGTTTTCACATTTAGAGGATAAGTTTTACTTTTGATGACTTTATATATTTGTGAAGCATGAGGTTGCCCATATACACGCATCAATGTTTCATGGATTGCTGTTAGATTGTTACGACCTAAGCAATTTATGAATGTATCGACTTGTTCCTTATTGAAATCGTATTTATTGTTTGATGAGTCCGTTTTTCTTACAATCAATTTCTGATCGACTGTTTTTATTTCAGCCGGAACCGATTCAGTCGATTTCTTTTCGGATGGAACAGATTGAACAGGAACCGAAGTAATTGGAATCGACTCATCAGGAATTTGGGTTGATGTGTTCGAGCTGTTTAATTCCAAATTGATAGGTTCCGACTTAATATGTTCCAGTTCATTCGAAATCGATTCATTTTGTTCTAAATCGGTCTGGTCTTGTTGTTTACTGAAAAGAAACTGATCATATAATTGTTTACAATGAGCTACATCGAGTCGTTTGACGGTAATGTTCCGATTATTCCAGAACTTTACAACACAATCGAATCCGTTATCGTTACTCATGATAATGAATTCGTCATCAGAATCCTGATTATCACACATCAGATAACCAAGATAGGATACTAATTGAAAATCGAGACCGTTAGGACCGGTATAACACTTTTTAAATTGAATCTGATGTGTCTGTTCAACAATTCGAACTAAGGATGTGTATGACATATGTGGTGATTTGTCGGTGTAAAAAACAATAATATCATCAGTCATCTCTGTAAACTCTAATAACATAAGCCAGTTGTCGTTTACGTTTTCACTGTCTACTAAATAATGTCTCATTTGTTTACCAATTCATCCAGGCATGATAATCGTATCATAATATCTGATGTTTTGCATTATATTTTGTTTCCATCGAGCTAATACATCTGTTTTGTATATTTTTTTTCGTTATCATTGTGGCGGATTACAGACACCACATGGTGTTAATCCCATCGCTTTTGCCTCATCCAGTGTAACTTCATGATCGCTCTTTAAATAGCGGCACCCAGCATTATGATACTTACTGCCGGTGTCAGTAATATGTACGATTACAGAACCATTGCTTGTGGTATCCGCTGGCGTTGGTGCCGGAGGTTCCTGTACTGTTGTATTGTTATCCGTTTGTGCGGGTGCTGGAGTAGCAGCCTGTGTTTCGTTTGATGCACTTCCTGAATTCGTATTATTGCTGCCTGATGATGCACCCTTACTGCTTGATTTCTTTGTGTCTGAGTTTTTGGTAGTCTGTTCCGGAGTTGTTCCGTCTAATGCACTGTCTCCGGTTGCATAGTCAATTGTGATGCCCGGCTGTACATTATAGCAGTAGACATTGAATAGGATTCCATCTCCATTGTCTTCAACGGATTTAGCTTCCATCAGAACTCCACTTGCAACCAGATTGTTTCCATCAAACATAGGTGTGACACGATATAAGACATGGTTATTCGTTTCTTTCACATAGTCAGCTACCATGTTCTCAAATGGAAGCATTCCTTCTGTATTTAAGTATCGTGTTCCGGTAATCAGGTTCTTTGTATTCGCATTTTCAGCAGATAACTGATATCCGATCAAATGACAACGGTTATAAAGATATTTTCCGCTCACAATATCATATTTTACAGTATGCCATCCACTAGGCTTGACCTGACCGATTGTTCCTCTTTCTTCCGTTGGCATGATCTCGGTACAAACATTAGCATAAGCTACACCGCAGCGACCAAGAGTATCAAGACTGCTGTAGTTTTCAAAAGCAGTTGTCTTCATTTCGTTATCGGTAAAGAATGGCACATTATTGTTTACTGCAACATAAGGACTGCCAGAGTATGCCGGAATATCTGATAACGAAACTGACATAGCAGTGCTTGTTGTATTCTTGCTGGTTGTAGTTTTCTGATCCTTGATTGCTGTTTCAGAAGCTGTCGTCTTGTTTTCGGCTGTGGAAGTCTCCGTTTCTGCTTCTGTTGCAATTTCAGTTTCAGTCTCGGTTATAGCTTCTTCTGTATCTTCCGTTCTTTCCGTACTAATGATTTCTATCGTTTCAGTTTCGGTTGATTCAATACTGATAACTTCTGTCGGTTCTATGTTTGCAACTTCTGTTGTACTAGTGTTAGAAGTCGGCGCTATCAAGCATGCGATAATGAACGCAACCAACAATGATGTACCCTTAATCCATTTTGGTTTGCCATCAAGCAGATCCTTCCATAAATCATCAACTTTAGAGATTGGAAGCAGCAAGATCGTCACCGCTGCAAATAAAACCATTGCGAAACTTGGTATTGAAGCGATTGTCATGATTCCACAAATAAATACCAGAAACCACGACAGGTATCTGTGTTTCTTTGCTTTCTTCTCGGCTTCTTTTCGTTGTCGTTCTTCTTCGTATTTCTTTTGTCCAAACATATACATTTCCTCCCTATGTGATATGTAATTCTGTAAACATCATACCATATGTGTAATTAGAACAAAAATATTTATTTGTCTACTATTAACAAGGCTCACAATCTTGAAAACTCGTCATATTTTCTTATCTTGAGTTGTTGTAATCCTTATTCTTATGTTCCTGTTGTTCATTTGAGGTGTTAAGTATACGCGTTGCGATCATGCGTACCATATTTACCATATAACAATAACACCATACAAGGAGGAAAAATATGGTAAACGAAGGAAGATTGGTAAACGAAAAAAGACGTGCACTCGTAAATGATATCTATGAAAGATACACAACAGAGATCGAAAACAGTTTTGTTAACACAACAATTTGCGAAAACAATGACCTGAGATCCAAAAGGGTTACGGGTACAAAGCAGACAGATATTGTATTCGAACATATGGATTCCGTTTCAGCGGTAATGAAGTATGCAGGAGAGGATACAGCAATCTTGAATTTTGCAAATTACGAAACACCGGGCGGAGGCTTTCTGTACGGAGCAATGGCACAAGAGGAGGCATTATGTCTAGAAAGCACATTGTATCCAGTAATTAGTAACCATGAATTCTATTACAAAGAGAACAGACAGTCATTAAATTATGTTGGGGTTCTGTATAGTAATCGTGCATTATGGTCACCAGGTATTGTCTTTTTCAGAGATGGAAAAGAAAAGTATTGCGACGTCATTACATGTGCAGCACCGAATGCATCTGCATACTTATCAGCTGGTGGAAGCAAGGTCGTAAACGAAAAGGCATTATACGACCGTATTTGTTTCATTATTGATGAAGCTGTCAATAGAGGAACAAAAACATTGATTCTCGGAGCTTTTGGATGCGGTGTTTTTGGACAGAGTCCATATATACTTGGATACCTGTACCGTCAGCTTTTGCAGAAAGAATACAATGGGGTATTCGATCGTGTTGTATTTGCTGTTATTGACGAAGCGACATTAAATTGGCTGAGAGATGGATTTGAACAAGAATAGGAGGGATTCGTATGTTAGAAGCAAGTTCAGAAACAAGTAGACTTGAAGACCAGATAACAGACGAAGAGCTCGAGCGCAGAGAATCCGTTGCTGTTAAACTATTGAGACGCCGGAAACAGATGGCTTCCAATTATAGCAGCATCGAGACGATCTCGTTACAAAGTCCTGTTATCTATACGGATGATGCCTATGTCCAGAAGCAGATCGAAAAGGCGACAGAGTTAGAAGCAGACTTAGGATAACCAAGTGGAGGTCCATAACGGCTTCCACTATTCAAAAGGAAAGCGATTTCGAGAACGAGAAAACTAATAGACCAGGAATTTCCTGGTCTATTCTTTTTCAATGGGTTCACCAAAAGAGAAATGATCAAAGAGTTATACAACATGCATAGAAAACAGTACTCGGCGTGAAGGAAAAAAAATAAATCATGACATCAATGAGGTGCTAACTGGCTGCACGCCAAGAGGCGGCAGGTTTCAGTTAGACTATCTCTCGTCAGAGTTCCAGATCATCTATCTCAATATTTAATACGGAATCCTCCAAAAACGTCAGAAGGGACTTATACGTGTTTTCACACACTCCGTCAATCACTGCATCCAAACACGACTTGCAGGTATTCCGAAAACTCAGGTCCTGGTTTTAACCCAAGATTGATTAAATCGTTTCCGTTAATCGCGAGATCTTTTAGAGAAAAAGCGGATTGTTGTTCTAAAACTGTATTCATAACCTGTTTAATATCTTCTGTTTTTGGATACCATGAAACGTTCTCTGGTCCATTTGGGTATACGTGATCGTCACGATCTGCCTGTTTCAAGATTAACCAATCTGATAAGAAATCAACTCCATATCGATTCAGCCAGCGTTTCACACATGGTTCTGTTGGAGTAATCTGGGTGTCATGAAACTTTATAAGCAATCGAATCTGTTCGGTTTCTTTTGCAGTACACCGGAAGTCGTTTGCTAATACTTCGGCTGCAATTTGTTCTGATACTTCTGGATGTCCATCAAAGCTATAATGACCTTTCTTGCTATTATATGCTTTTGTGGTTGGTTTTCCGATATCGTGTAATAACGCAGCCATTTTAATCGCAAACGAATCGGTATCACACAAATCGGTTACCGCAATCATGTGTTCATATACGTCGTGTTTATGATATGGGTTCTCCTGATCAAGACCGATGCATGGTTCGATTTCTGGAATAGCAGCTGCGATAACAGGAGTAAACTCCAGAAATGTCTTTCGAATCGGTTGTCCACATGTTAAAATCTTTTGAAATTCACTTGTAATTCGTTCTTTTGATACCTGTTGCAACATATTTCGGTTCCGAATGATTGCTTCTTTTGTTTCTGGCTCGATTGTAAGATTATATTTAATCGCGAATCGTAGAGCCCGCATAATTCGAAGCCCATCTTCTTGGAACCGTTCATTTGCATTACCTACAGCTCGCAAAATACCGTTTTCCAAATCCATAAGACCTCCAAACGGATCAATGAGCTTATCTTCAGATACATCGTAAGCCATTGCGTTGATTGTAAAGTCGCGTCTCGCAAGATCGTATTCAATATTAGAAACAAATTTAACAGAATCCGGATGTCTGCCATCTGAATAATCTGTTTCACCTCTGAATGTTGTTACTTCGTACTCGGTCCCGTCTACTAATGCAACAACTGTTCCATATTCGATTCCTTTTGGAATAACTGGATATTTTGTAGACAATACTTTCATTGCAATATCTGGAGTGAGATCGGAACAGATATCGTAGTCGTGAGGCTCTAAATGCATAAACATATCGCGTACGCAGCCACCAACAAGATACGCTTTTGATGATTTTGTATGCAGCAGTTCTAAGATGTCGATTACTGGTTGTGGAATATTAACATTATCCATATACATACCCTCCTTGTATATTATTCGTATTTTTCTAATCAACTACTCCGGACTCTGCTGAATAGTACCGTCTTTTTGTCATGACTGAACAGACAGTATCGGCATTGACATCTAAGTTTACCGATGTTTTAAGCCCAAAGTAATTGACAATCTACTTGTCTACTATTAACAAGGCTCACAATTTTGAAAACTCGTCATATTTTCTTATCTTGAGTAGAATGACGTTTTCATCACGGTCATTGAATGGTTGAAGATGCCAACTTAGTTATCCTAATACAAATACAACATCATACAAAGCTTCTGACGAGTTTCCCAGATTGTGAGCCTTGTTAGATATAAAAACAAAGTCACATAAAAATAAGGAGTGGAAGCTGCCACCTTATGGTGTGCAGAGGAAACTCCGTTCGTATACAAAATAATTAGAAATATTTTGTGATTTCTTGACGAGTTTTCCAAAATGTGAGCTTTATTAGTATTAAAGAGTTCAGAAATAACTCTTTACGGTTCCAACTGAGACCGTAAGACTGCAGGACGAAAACTCCTGTGAAACCTACACTGTAGGGATGTCTTGAACGTTTCTGCAACGGAGAGACTACAACAGAAAGCTTTGAATACCATAAAAAAGACACCGGGAAACTTCAATGAAGATCCCGATTTCCCGGTATTTCAAACCTTAAGTGACGTCCTCCTGTACTGAAACCTGCCGCCTACTCAAGATAATTGAACTACTAATGTTCAATTATAGGCGTGCAGATCAGTTAGATAAGGAGTAAATGTATTATGAATTCATTGTTAAACGTATGGATAAATGGTATGGCAGCTGTAATAGCAGACAAAGATTTGTTTATATTTGCAATCGTTATGGAAGTTATAGGAATCATATCGTGTCATGATTTATATGCTGGATGTGGAGTTGAAGATATACCTTTTATATTTATTTCGCTCGCAGTTGGTTTCTTATGGATAATTACATTTCTGTCGTTATTATTATAACTCGGAATTGTTAACCTAAGAAGATTTCACACATATTTAACACAAAACGAACTTTCATAAGACGAAAACAAAAAGGCAGTTTCATAAACATGGATCTGTCTTTTTGTTTACAAAAATGATAACCAAGCTCGAGTAGGTTATTGATGTCCGTCCCATATTTAAAGAAACAAGAATATGGAGGAAATAATTATGGTTTACACAACAGAACAGTTAAGAAATGCAACTTTGATGCAGTTAGTGGATTGGGGATTCAGTCATTACCAGATGGACGAGATTATAAAAGGATTACAATCTGGTGTGGATGTTTCAATCTATGCAGATCCGAAATGTAGCATAATCCAGATGAGTCTGATTCGTCATCGCTTGGAAGATGTATCAAAGAAAAGTCAGTACGATTTCTATCCAGCTCAGAAAGAGATCATCAGAAAAGGTGAAGAAGCCGGAGTTGATGTAACAATTTTTGCGGACCGGAAGTATAATGACGCGCAGATGCGAGTAATCGAAAATGGATTGGAAAAAGGTATGGATGTCTCAATTTATGCTGATCCGAAATATGACTATGACCAGATGGAAGAGATCAAAAAGGGACTGGAAACAGGACTAGATGTCTCAATTTATGCAGACCCTAAGTATAATTCACGACAGATGGGTGCAATTCGAACTGGACTCGAAGAAGGGTTCGATGTATCAATTTATGCCGACCTCGATTATAACGAATACCAAATGGATGCAATTCGCAAAGGGTTGAAAGCAGACCTAAATGTATCAGTTTATGCGGATCCGAAATATGATGAATTTCAGATGCGTGAAATTTGTCTTGGGTTGGAAGCCGGTCTTGACGTTTCTATTTATGCGGATCCAAGATATTCAGCAGACAAGATGGAGTTTATTCGTGAAGATTTGGAAAAACAGATGGAACAGAACGAAGCAGATATCGAAAACGAAAACTATGATGAAGACTACGGCGACGATTTTGGCGACGACTTTGGGGATCTTTGATATCGTAGTGCCTGGTTCAAACTGCGAAGCTTTAGCTTCGCATAACCAGTCACTGTCAATCAAGTCCTCACACTCAGAAGCTTTAGCCTCTGGAGTCCTTGATTTGAAATACGAACAGAAGACACTAGGACTTAGTTTCTGGTGTCTTTTTTGCGTTTGCCTGAACAGATGTTATATATATAGGATACATCAGAAAACGCCAGACAGAATATGCCCGGCGTTTTATATTGTTTACGGTTGTGGCGTTAACCGTATGAATTAGTTAATTGATTGATACCGAATTATCAGATTTATATAAGTCTAACTGATAAGTCGCGTCTTTTCTGGTTAAATGATACCCTGTTTCTAACATATCGATAATTCGATCATCAGATGCATTAAGAAGACGCGCAGCTTTGATAGCTGATTTAATTTCGCTTTCATCTAACATTTCTTTTAATACTTCGCACATATAGGTTTGTCCTCCTTTTGTTTCTTTAAGATATGTCATACGTTTAGAAAGTTCTGGAAACTTTGTATTATGTATTCGCCTCTGTAAGAAACAAGACATTAGTTCTGCGATATCGCTTCCATCATCTATTTCAGTATTAACGAATACAAAATGCATCCCTGTATTAATAATATCTCCGGTTTCTCTGATTATACTATCAATATGGTAAATTGTTTTATTCCCCTTGAGAAAATCGAATTCTGATATATATACGACATATATATCTTTAATATCACTAAAATCAGTTCCTGTTTCTGAATCTTTAACAATAACACTCGCTGCATTAAAAACAGATCTGCGTACATGGTTATCGTTATCTGATCTTTGAACTTCGATACAACAAGTCGTTCCATCGCCTAATCGACACAAAGCATCAAGGATAACAGAACGTCCCCAGATATTTCGTACAACATTTTGAGGAATAACAGTCAGAACCACAAGATTTGAATCTTTCATGACTTTTTGAAGCATTTCTTGACATGTTCTGATATCTACTACGAGCTGTGCAAAAAGAACGTCATCAATCGGTCTGAGTAATGCGATCTTTTCCAGCATCTCTTTTGAAATTGTCATATGGTTTTCTCCATTCTTTTGTATATTAATCTATATAAACAGAGAAAAGTCCGCCACTGACTTATCCCTGTAATTTTTGTACATAAACAGGGATAAGCATTTAGCTCTCCTTTTATTCGTATGTATATATTATCCTAACATAAATATGTGTTATGTTGTTTCTCGCTAACAGTATTATATCACAACATATTGTGTCGCGCATTAGATTCTTGCAATGTTTCTTTGTTTCGTCTCGACACATATTTACAATAATACATACAGAAAGAGAGAATAGTTATGATTGGAAACATTTCAATAAAGATTTTCGACAGTCTACCTACAACGAATTTGCTTTTGATTTCAGATTCAGATTATGAGAGCAATCAGTCAGAAACGGAAGAAAATCATCAATATAGTATTGTTCCGAAAGAAACGTTTAAAGAATTACAGAGATTTTCTGGAGAGTGGAAATATACAGATAATTCGTATTATATGGATGACAATAAGGAATCGTATACAGAGACAAAGAAGATTTCATGTGGCTTTTTCCAATACATGAACTCGAATTGGTATAACAAAACAGGTTCATTTATGAAATCGTTGATCATCAAATGCCGTTACGAAGAGTTAAAAGATGGCAACATAGCTGTACTGTTTACCACATTTGTGGTTGTGAATTCAATTAGATACGAAAATGCAGTTAATATCTGCAGAAAACTATACGCAGATACTGAGATTGGGAAATGGTTAGAAAATACAACTGAACGTATATCATATGTGCTGCTTTTAAATTCAATCGAATGTTTTACGAATCTTTATACTTGGATTCTATTTGAATCGAAACTAAAAATATATTTCAATACATCAGAGATAAAACTGGATTTATTACAAAACAATTTGAATCCGGTGTTCTTAGATACGATTAAAATGATGTTCACATGGAAACAAATTGATTTTGAATCACGAATCGAACAGGTAAACAAAATAGGAAATATTGCCACGTGGACACAAGAAAAGAATAACAATGTGAGTTTGAATACGATTGAAGAAGTTTATGAATTGCTGTATCAACAGGTAATTGAAATGAAACGAGAGAAGAATACGGATAATTTTGTAACGATAGAACAAATGGAAAACATGGTCTCTCAACAAAATCAGGAACTGTTGACAGGTTCTTTGTTACAAATGTTGGATCAAAATATATTAGAACAGAATACCGTGTATCAAAACGGTATGATCTTACATGTTTTTCGTTGTGGAAACAACAGCGATATTGTATTACCGTTTTATAATCCGTATATAATGTATGCCGTATATCTGTTTTATTTGTTGAGATGTCAGTTGAATACGAACGAAGAGAAAACAAAAGAAGCGTATTTTTCTGGTATTCATGATGTTTTTAATACATTAAGAAAACTAGTAAAAGCAAATGATTCCATGAATATTTTGTTTACGAATGAAGCTTTAGACAAAAACGAAAGATACTTTTCAGACCAGAGAGCAGATTTGTATACATTAGTAGAGAATAAATCGTTTAGAGTGTACAAAGATAAACGTATCAAAATTGTTGAGAAATTAATCAAAAACGGAATTAACAATATCTCTGCGGTTGGAGCGGACATGGAATGAATACATAAGGTTTGTTTCCGTTTGATTTTGTTTCCGTTTATAATTAAAAAAAGCCAAAGAGATGACCATCGTGATTGTTTCTTTTCCTTTTTGTTTCCAATCATTTTGTATGCGAACATCTTATCACATATTTAGGATAACAAATTAAACGCATACGAAAAAGGAGGAAACAAAAATATGACACAAAATGAATTAAACACCATTATCGAGAGTCATCAGCATTATCTCAATAAGGACATCGATGGATGGGAATCCATGAGAGCAGATTTATCAGATAAGAATTTGAGCGGCTTGAATCTTAAAAATGCGAATCTTAGAGAGGCGAATTTTAGAAATGCGAATCTTAGCAATTCGAATCTTGGAGATGCGAATCTTAACAATGCGGATCTTGCATATGCGGATCTTAGAAAGGCAGATCTTAGAAAGGCGGATCTTAGAAAGGCAGATCTTAGAAAGGCGGATCTTAGAAAGGCGGATCTTAGTAGAGCGGATCTTAGAGATGCAGATCTTAGCGAAGCAAATTTGTACAGAGCGTTTTGTTGTTATACAAATCTGTACAAAGCAAATCTTAGCAATGCGTATCTTAGAGAAGCGGATTTGTACAGTGCGTTTTGTTGTTATACAAATCTGTACGGAGTGGATCTTAGAGGCGCGGATCTTAGAGAAGCGAATCTATTAAGAGCAGATCTCAGAAAGGCGGATCTTAGAGAGGCAAATCTTAGAAATGCATACCTGTCCGGAACCGATCTCAGTGAAAATGCAAAAATCGATTACCCGATTACATGCCCGGAAACTGGCTCATTTATTGGTTATAAGAAAGCAATCTACGGATATATCGTAAAGCTTCAGATCTGTGAAGATGCAAAACGATCATCTGCAACAACAAAGAAATGCAGGTGTAGTAAAGCTTTAGTCTTAGCAATCGAAAATATGGACGGATCTGATAGCGGATTACAAGAAATAGAATCGCATTTTGATCCTTGCTTTATTTATCGCGTTGGAGAAATTGCAGAAGTATATAATTTTGATGATAATCGATGGAACGAATGTGCACCAGGTATTCATTTCTTTATGGATAGACAAAATGCAGTTGAATATTAAAAGTAAATTAAAGAGATGACCGTTATGGTTGTCTCTTTTAGTTTCCGGTTTGTTTTGTATGTAATTGCTTCAGTCCATATTTAGGATAACAAATTAAAAGCATATGAAAAAGGAGGAAACAAAATATGACACAGGAACAATTAAACAAGATCATCGAAAGACATCAGCATTATCTCAATAAGGATATTAATGGATGGGAAAACATGAAAGCAGATTTATCATATAAGAATCTGAACGGATTGGATCTTAAAGAGTCGAATCTTGGAGAAGCGAATCTTATCCATGCGGATCTTAGAGAGGCAAATCTTAGCAATGCGGATCTTAAATATGCGAATCTTATCAACGCGAATCTTGCATATGCAGATCTTAGAAATGCGGATCTTAAAGAAGCGAATCTTAGAAAGGTGAATCTTAACAATGTAAATCTTAGAGAGGCGAATTTGTACAGAGCGTTTTGTTATTATACAAATTTGTGCGGAGTGGATCTCAGAAATGCGGATCTTAGAGAGGCGAATCTATTCAGAGCGAATCTTAAAGATGCGAATCTATTCGGAGTAAATCTTAAAAATGCAAATATAATCAATGCAGAGATCAGTGAAAACACAAAAATCGATTATCCGATCGCATGTCCAGAAACTGGTTCATTCATTGGTTATAAGAAAGCAGGCTGTGAAAAGATCGTAAAGCTTCAGATTTGTGAAGACGCAAAACGATCATCTGCAACAACAAAGAAATGCAGGTGTAGTAAAGCATTGGTATTGGCTATCGAGAACATAGACGGATCTGATAGCGGATTACAGGAAATAGAATCGGAATTTGATCCTTGTTTTATTTACCGCATTGGCGAAATCGTAGAAGTCCCTGATTTTGATGATAATCGATGGAACGAATGTGCACCAGGTATTCATTTCTTTATGGATAGACAAAATGCAGTTGAATATTAAAAGTAAATTAAAGAGATGACCGTTATGGTTGTCTCTTTTAGTTTCCGGTTTGTTTTGTATGTAATTGCTTCAGTCCATATTTAGGATAACAAATTAAAAGCATACAAAAAAGGAGGAAACGAAGTATGACACAGGAACAATTAAACGAGATTATCGAGAGCCATCAGCATTATCTCAATAAGGACATCGATGGATGGGAAAACATGAGAGCCGATTTATCATATAAGAATCTGAGCGGCTTGGATCTTAAAAATGTGAATCTTAAATCGGTGAATCTATACAGAACGAATCTTAGAAACGCGAATCTTAGAAATGCAGATCTTAATTATACATATCTATATAAAACGGATCTTAGTTATGCAGATCTACGTCATGCAAATCTGAATGGTGCATTTTTTAGAGAAGCGAATCTTTTGGGAACAAAAATCGATTATCCGATTGCTTGCCCGGAAACAGGTTCGTTTATCGGATATAAGAAAGCATATTATGGATACATCGTAAAACTTCAGATCTGCGAAGACGCAAAACGATCATCTGCAACAACAAAGAAATGCAGGTGTAGTAAAGCTTTGGTCTTAGCAATCGAAAACATTGATGAATCTGATAGTGGATTACAGGAAATAGAATCGATATATGATCCATCGTTTGTGTATCGAGTTGGAGAAATCGCAGAAGAACCTGATTTTGATGACAATCGATGGTACGAATGTGCACCTGGTATTCATTTCTTTATGGATCGACAGGATGCAGTCGATTATGAATTTTAAAAACACATCAAAGAGATAACCGTTGTGGTTGTCTCTTTCTTTTTATTTCCGGTTTGTTTTGTATGCAATTGTTTCAGTCCATATTTAGAGTAACAAGATAAAAACATACGAAAAAAAAGGAGGAAACTTTATGACAAAGGAAGCAATCAGAGAACATTTAAAACTGGCTATGAATCTGGCAGAATTGATCAGACAAGTATGCGAAAAGCTAGAAAGCGAACTAGCGGAAACATCAGGAGATGTCCTTTTCGATGTACTCGATGAGATTCAGGCATACGAATTGACGGACCTTGACGAGGCGATGAAAAGACTGGACGACGCATGGGTTTTCGCAGCTTGTAATGAAAACGAAGAGGATACATTACAGGCTCCGGAACTGTTACTTGGTGACGATCTGAGTGTCGTGGTGAGAGTGCCAGTAAACGGTGGAAAACTTGTTCTTGCAAACGGCGAATCTGATTACGGAACAAAGCAGATCGGACTTATGTACGAAAAAGACGGTGATCTGATTGACCTCGCACTGGCGGAAGTTAAGTCTGGAGAACTGGCAGAGATTGCAAACCAGGAACCGGATAATAAGGATATCGATCTGTATGTGTTTGCTAATCCGGAAACAGAGGATTATACGAATCGATATCATATTCCATATGATAAGATTCTAGCAGATTAGAAAACAGAGAGACCAGGCTTTAATGCTTGGTCTTTTTTATAGGTTTCGAGAGCTATGACATATTTACAGAACATTTGTTATTTCTTGTATATACATAGCACATATTTAGAGTAAATCTATTAATGATTAATCGAGGAGGAACAAAATATGAGTAAAAGAAGTAAATTAATAGTGAGCAAATTAGCAGCAGCAATCGTTATAATATTGATTTTTGTTATTAGTTTCGGATTAAGTTGGATTGTAACTTGTGGCGTTATTAAGCTGATTACAATGTGTTTTGGATTGACATTTAAGTGGTCAATTGCCACTGGTATTTGGCTTATACTTTGTCTTTTAAGGGGTTCATTTAATGCGACTGTTGAAAAGTAATAAAAGAAAATAAACCAAGATGGAAAGATTTTATGAACGGTTCGCAAAAGAATTAAAACGTAATGGAGTGTACGAAGAACTTTGCGAACATGTCAGACAGAGAGGTCTGAAAAAAGAAATCCGTAAACAAATAGAAGAGACTGACTATTAAGTTAGTCTCTTTTGTTTCCGGCATTTTGTATGCTATTCGCAAAACCCATATTTAGGATAATAAATTAAAAGCATACGAAAAAGGAGGAAACGAAATATGACACAAAATGAATTAAACAAGATCATCGAGAACCATCAGCATTATCTCAATAAGGATATTGACGGATGGAAATCCATGAGAGCCGATTTATCATATAAGAATCTGAGCGGATTGGATCTTAAAGAGTCGAATCTTAGAGAAGCGAATCTTAACAATGTAAATCTTAAAAAGGCAAATCTTAGAAATGCAGATCTTAGAGATGCGAATCTTGCATATGCGGATCTTAGAAATGCGAATCTTAGAGAAGCGAATTTGTGCAGAGCGTTTTGTTGTTATGCAAATATGCGCAAAGCAGATCTCAGAAATGCGGATTTTAGAGAGGCAAATCTTAGCAATGCGGATCTTAGAAATGCGATCCTTAAAAATGTGGATCTTAGAGAAGCGGATCTTACAGAAGCGGATCTTAGAGAAGCGGATCTTAGAGAAGCTGATATGTACGGAGCGTATTGTTGTTATGCAAATCTTAACGGAGTAGATCTTAGAAATGCGGATCTTAGTAAGGCAGATATTTACGCAGCGGATCTTAAAGAAGCGAATTTGTTAGGGACAAATCTTAAAAATGCAAATATAAGCTATGCAAAGATCAACGCAAACACAAAAATCGATTATCCGATCGCATGTTCAGAAACAGGCTCATTTATTGGTTATAAGAAAGCAGGCTACGAATATATCGTAAAGCTTCAGATTTGTGGAGATGCGAAGCGATCGTCTGCAACAACAAAGAAATGCAGGTGTAGTAAAGCTTTGGTATTATCCATAGAGAATATAGACGGGTCTGATAGCGGATTACAAGAAATAGAATCGGATTTTGATTCTCGTTTTGTTTACCGCGTTGGAGAAATTGCAGAAGTATTTGATTTTGATGATAATCGATGGGATGAATGTGCACCTGGTATTCATTTCTTTATGGACAGACAGGATGCAGTTGAATATGAACTTTAAAACACATTAAAGGGCATGTGAAAAAACGAGAGTTTTTTCATTCGTCCTTTTGCTTATAGTTATAATAATAGCTATATTACATAAAAAAGGGTATAGTTCCCCTTACCCCATAAGAATGATATTATGAAATCTTATGCGGCAGCTGCAACTTTTTTCTGTTTGTTGTGATATTTATAAAGATTGTGTCCGATAGAAACGAGAAATACTTCAAGCAATA
>OBZC01000680.1_pt1 | contig 34221 bp, 29 predicted proteins | sample 1538231 | NCBI WGS metagenome assembly OBZC01 (sample SAMEA2580225, study PRJEB22360) | human gut metagenome | biome: human gut; feature: human-associated habitat; material: faeces | place: Denmark | collected 2008/2010 | reverse complement strand
ATAAGGCAGAAGAGGCATGGGGGTATGATATGTTCGCGTGGTCGGAGCATGTGGAGACGGTAGTCTTGATGTCAAAGAAAGAGAAATAAATAGCGAAAAGTAGCGTATTTACGGGCTTTTTTTGAGATTAGGCAATAGCTCATGAAAGTCCGTATTTCTTATATTGAAACATATCTACTGAAAAAACGGTCAAAGGGTTTAGGCTGTGGATTAGATGTTATGAAAAAGCGTTAAGCATGAATCAGTAAATACAAGGAGGAATTAATATGGATTGGGCTATATTGATATTTGAAATTTTATTGACAGTTGCAGTGTTTTTAATTGGTTTGTTTGTCAAAAATTATCTTCCTTCATACATGGATGAAAAAGGTAAGAATTTAGCAACTAAAGAAGACATAGAAGAAATTACAAGAAAGACCGAGGAAGTCCAGCAAGAGTTCCGTGAAGGATTTGAACTTTTTTCAAATGATGTAAAGTTCAAATATGATTTCTTTTATAAACAGTACTCTGAGTTATACTGCAAATTGTATGCGATTATTATTCAGTCTGAGTATGTTAGGCATTTTATAGAACTGACAGATAAAAGAAATATACCTTTTGAAGAGGCTCCTTTTTTAGAAATTACGCCAACACACAAGGAAACTACTACTTTCAATATAAGCAAAGCAAATGGTTCATCTGTTACAAGAAAAACAGAAGAGATTGAAACACCGATATCGCAGTTTAACAAGAAAGAGTTGTGTGATTACATAATAAGCAATGGCAGTTTGGCTTCACAAAAACTGTTAAAGCTTGCGGTTGCATATAGATTTGCCGCAGACCATTATTCGGGAAATGGTTCAGGTGGAAGTATTGATGTTAAAGATATTGCTGATGAAGAAGAATTCAGAATGATAAAAGATATAGTCGTTGCAATTGTGCAGGACTATAATCTGTTAAGAAAAGAATTGAAATTGGATTATAATGAAAACGAAATAAAGACTGGTATTCCAGAATTATAAATTAAAACCCTCTCAACCATCATGGCTGGGAGGGTTTCGTGCGTGTATGATGTTAATATAAACTTCACAATTTAATACTACATTTATTCTTGTAATACTACATTTGTTGTGATACATTATTACTACAAGGAGGGAGCTTGATGGATACTTATAGTGTTAAGGAAATAGCAGATATGCTAAATACAAATCCAGAAACCGTAAGAAGATGGATTCGTTCAGGTAAGCTAGAAGCAATTCAAGAATCGAGAAAAGGCGGAAATGTAGTAACAAAATCAATGCTTGATGCTTTTCTTAAAACCTCTCCAAAGTACGCCGGTATTGCTACAGGGTTATTGGCTTCGCCAGTCGGCTTAACAACAGCTACAGCTGCGATTGTTGGAGGCATTCTTGCTCAACAGCTTATAAAGAATGATGAGATAAAAAATGCTCACGTTAATACTTCAGAAATACGTAAGTTGTTGTTAGGCAATATCCAATCTTCCAAAGAAATTATTGCTAGAAAGAAAAAGAGTATCAAGCATCTTCAGGAAGAGATTGACGAAGAACAACAGCGTATTAATGAAGCAGAAAGACTTATAAAAGAGCTCGATGAAAAGACTAAAAGTCAAGAGGAGGAATAGTATGGCTCAGAATTGGGATTATGCAGAATTATCAAAAGATGCAAAAGTAGCAGGAGGCCCAGAAAAGTATGTTGAAATGCTGGAGCTTGCAAGCAAAGAGGCAGGTAAAATGGAGATGCTGCCTTGGCTTGGAGTAGCGGCAGTTGGTGCTTCATTATTGGCTGCGGCAACTATTAAAGTTGTTGACTATTTCAAATCGAGAAAGAAGAACAACGAAACCGAAATAGAAAAAGCAAAAGCAGAAATCATAAATGGTATTAAAGAATATGATGCTGCACATCCAGATGAAGAAGGAGGTAGCGAAGATGAGTGAAAGATTTCCGGGAATTGATTGGTACTGTGACCGTTGTAATGTCTATTTGAATGACCAACCGGGATTTGATGACCATCATTATGTGTGGAAGTGTACCGAATGTGGTCATAAGAATAGTATTTCCGCTGATGATATTTATGAATCAGAAGAAGACTTTAGAAACTATAACAAATAATTTAAGGGAGCGAAAAGATGACTAGAGAAGAATTAAAAGAACAGATTGATGAGCTTATGCGACAGTATGCTGATGAAGAAATTGATGGAGCTACATACGCACAAAAGATGATGGAGTTAACTTCATCTGCTCAGAACGATAACGATTAAACTTGATTATTCGATAATGTGCTGAGGTGGTCAAACTATGCCTTATAATTACAAGGGTGATTTGTACAAAAGAGAAATTGTAAAAAAACTGCAGGATATGGGACTAGATGTTAAAAGCGTAAATGCTCTAAACAAAATCATGGAAAAAATGGGATTGCTTATTCATTACGGCGATTGAACTTTATGAAAATGGTGGAGAGCTGTTCGGCTGGTCATGGGCAAAGAAAGCGACAGAAGAGAAACAGGTTGCTATTGAAACTAAGGTGACTGAATAATCATTATAGATGGAGGTATTGGATGCGTATCAGTTATAACCCGTTATGGAAAATGCTTATTGATAAAGGTATGAATAAAAAAGAATTAAGAGAACTTAGCGGAATCAGCACAGCTTCTATGGCGAAATTGGGTAAGGGAGAGAACATTACTACAGATGTATTACTTAGAATTTGCACGGCGTTGAATTGCCAGATTAGTGATATTTTAGAAACCCTGCCAGATGAAGAAACGGAAAAGAACGAAGAGCTCCGAGAAAAATAAAAGGGGAAAATAAATGTTTGATTTTGGTAATGCGAATGATGGCCAAAGACAAGCTATTTCTACTACAGAAGGTCCTGTTCTTATTACGGCGGGTCCAGGTACCGGAAAAACCTATACTTTGGTGCAAAGAGCTATTTATTTAATTGAAGAACGAGGCGTTAAACCAGAAGATATTTTTATTGCTACATTTACGGAAAAAGCAGCGAAGGAGTTAATCACACGTATCACAAACGAATTGGCGAGTAGAAATATTACAGTGAATGTCAACGAAATGTACGTGGGAACATTTCATTCGCTATGTCTTCGCATTATTAAAGATCACTTAGAGTATACAAGACTGAAAAAAAACTACAGACTTTTGGATACGTTTGATCAGCAGTATTTGGTTTTTAGGAATATCTACAAATTCAGAACGATTTCTGGAATTGAAAATGTTATGCCAAAGGGTGGCGCTTGGAAATGGGCACAGGCAATCTGTGAATTTTCAAATAATTTGACAGAAGAGGTTGTAGATATTGACGCAATGCTTAGTGATCACGATATGGAAATATCAGTGATTGCTAAAGTTGTAAACACATACCAAGCGATGCTTGATGAGGAAAATTTAATGGATTTTTCTGCTATTCAAACAGAGTGTTATCGATTGCTGAAAGAGAACAAAGATATTCTTGAAGACTTGAGAAATTCGATTAAATACATAATGGTCGATGAATACCAGGATACAAATTATATTCAGGAACAGACTATATTTTTGTTAGGAACCCACGAGAATATTTGTGTAGTGGGTGATGATGACCAGGGTTTATACCGATTTAGAGGTGCAACGATACGAAATATACTTGAATTTCCATCTAAGTTCGACGTGGGAAAATGTCAGATAATACCGCTTGTGATCAATTATAGATCGGATAGCGATATCGTTGAGTTCTATAATAAATGGATGATTACCACGTCTGGATCAAAGTTCAAATTTGAGTGGGATAAATTCAGATATGACAAGAGAATCGTAGCTAACGAAACGTCTAAAATAGAGAGTCCGTGTGTCGTGAAATTAGCGAGCAAAGACGATGAGGATGAATGGCATGAGAGAGTTCTTGACTTTATAAACAGGCTTAAGAATTCTGGAAAGATTCAGGATTATAATCAGCTGGCTTTCTTGTTCAGTTCGGTTAAGCATGAGCGGGTTATATCGCTGGCAAGATTTCTGGAGTCTAATCATATCAATGTTTATTCACCAAGATCAGATATGTTTTTCAGAAGAGAAGAGGTTATGCAAGCACTTGGGTGTATGATGCTAATGTTCCCTAATTACGTTAAAGGTCTAGAGAATGGTGAGTATAAATTTTTAGATAACACACATTACTTTTATTTTAGAGATTGTATAAAAGCAGCTAATGAATTTGTAACAAAGCCTGAGAACCTTGAACTTAAGAGATTCATCCGAGCACACGGGAAAGGACATGCTACGCTGGCTGCAAATTCATCAGGGACAACAGATTACACATATTCTGGATTGCTTTATAGGTTATTTATGTATAAGCCATTCAGTGACATTCTGGATACTGATATTGGCGTTGGTGTAGTGGATATCAGGCCTGCCAGAAACCTTGCAAAGCTAACGCAGATAATCGGGAAGTTTGAGTATCTTCACAATATAGATGTTTTGACAGGAAAATACATCATTAAGAATACAGAGCTGCTATTCAACATGTATATCAAACTTCTCTTTGATGGAGGAATTGCAGAATACGAGGATGACGAAGAGTATGCACCTACTGGTTGTGTTTCGTTCCTTACAATTCATCAATCAAAAGGCATGGAGTTTCCTGTTGTGTTTGTAGATTCATTAGGGAATGTTCCGAGAAAAAGCTATAAGGATATTCTGAATAAAATCGAAGAGAAGTATTATCATAGAGAGGCCTTTGAACCATATGATGAAATGAAACTCTTTGATTTCTGGAGATTGTATTATACAGCCTTTTCCAGAGCACAGGATTTATTAGTGCTAACCTGCAACGAAGATAAGAAAACGCCAAGTAAGTACATTAAGGAAGTTTATGGCGAGCTTCAAAGTGTGGAGGCACTTGATCTTTCTGAGTTTACCTTTCATACAGTAAAGAGCGTGAATTTGAAAAATACCTTTTCGTTCACATCACATATTGCTGTTTACGAGACTTGTGCCCTTCAATACAAATTTTATAAAGAATTGGAATTTATGCCTATTCGTCAGGGAGCTATGTTATTCGGTACCCTGGTTCATGAAACGATTGAAGACGTACATCGTGCAGCACTTAGAAATGAGACCGAAAAAATAACTAAGGATAATATCACTAGTTGGTTTGACAGCAATTACATATCGCTTATCAAGACCGAACACGGCTATCTGGCCGAGGGACAGCGTAAAGCAGCTTTGAATCAGGTGCTTCGATATGTTGAAAGACAACATGGCAATTGGAGTGCCATACAGCAGGCAGAGGTCGATGTTAGCTTGGTGCAGCCGGATTATATCATTGAGGGAAAAATAGACTTAGTTAAAGGCGAAAACGGAACTGTTGAGCTTGTTGACTTTAAGTCGGAAAAAAAGCCTGACATAGAAAAAATGAGAGATCGATTGGAGCACTATAGAAGGCAGTTGCACATCTATGCCTATCTGATAGAGCAAAGAACCGGCCAGAAGGTAAGCAAGATGCACGTGTACTATACGGGAGAGGAAAATGGCAATCCCATGATCAGTTTTCCGTATACGAAGAGTGCGATAGATGGAACGGTGGCTGCGTTTGATGATACAGTCCATAAGATTTTGAAAAAAGACTTTAGGAGTTGTTCGAATGACCCCAAGACCTGTTCCAACTGTGACTTCAGGCATTATTGCCAGAAATAATTGAGAAGATTAAGACAACCTATGGAGGAAAATAAAAATGGATGAGCAATTGACTTTTGAATTTGCAGAGAGAACTACTATAAAAGGTTTCCCTGAACTTCGTTGGACCGGAAAGAGACCATATCGCTCCACACAGTATTACCCTGCACAGTTGCGCGAGCGTTATGGCGAGGAAAGGGACGGATGGATCAATAAGATATTTTGGGGCGATAACCTTCAGGTAATGAGTCATTTGCTTAAGGAATATCGCGGGAAGATTGATCTTGTTTACATTGATCCGCCCTTTGATAGCAAGGCTGATTATAAACGCAAAATAGCGCTAAAAGGTATTGGGAACACAACAAGTGATGCTACAAGTTTTGAGGAAAAACAGTATGGCGATATATGGACAAATGATGAGTATCTTCAGTTTATGTACGAAAGATTAATGATACTCAGGGAACTTATGTCTGATACTGCTTCTATTTTTGTTCATTGCGATTGGCACAAAGTTCATCATTTGAGATGTTTAATGGACGAGATATTCGGTAGCAATATGTTCTTGAATGAAATTGTCTGGCAGAGAACGCGAGCTGCACACTCAGATGCGACATATTTTGGAAAGGTTCATGACACCATTTTAGTATATAAAAAAGGTGGACAGGCAAAGTTTAATCCTTTGTATACGGAGCACTCTGAGGCCTATCTAAAAAGATTCACGAAGGAGGAAAATGGAAGGAAATATATGCTTGTTCCATTGCACGGCCCAGGGCAAGGGGTGGCAAGAAACTTTTTTGGAAAAATTATTGCACCACCGGCAGGACGTTGCTGGCCTGTGCAGTCTAAAATTGACGAGCTGATTGCACAAAATAGAGTTGAGTTGACTTCGAATGGTACGCCGAGTAAAAAAAGTTATTTGGACGAGAACAATGGAAACCCTGTATCAGATTGGTGGGACGATATTGTGCCGCTGAATCCGGTTGCAAGCGAAAGGACTGATTATCCAACTCAAAAACCGGAACAGCTCCTTGAAAGAATAGTTGAGGCTGCAACGAATAGAGGAGATTTGGTTTTTGACTGTTTTATGGGAAGTGGTACAACTCAATCGGTTGCTATGAAACTTGGCAGAAGATTTATAGGTGCGGATATTAATCTCGGTGCTATTCAAACAACAACCAAGCGACTTATCAATGTCGCAAGTGAATTAGATGGCCAGTTACAAGAGGAGATAAAATACACCGGTTTTGAAGTTTATAATGTAAACAATTATGACTTTTTCCGAAATCCTATTGAAGCAAAAAATTTGATTATTGAAGCGCTTGAAGTTCAACCATTTACTCAGGGGAATGTGTGGGATGGAGAACTCGATGGTCGCATGGTTAAGATCATGCCGGTCAATCGCATAGCTACCAAAGCTGATCTTGAGGAACTTAAGGCGAATCTTCCATATAAAACATATGAAAAGAGAAAAGAAGAGAATCCACGACAGCCGGTAGAACTAATAACAATCATTTGTATGGGTCATGAGCCAGACTTGAAGGCATCTTTAGAGCAATCTTTGTCCGAATATAAAGTTGATGTGCAGATAGTAGACATCTTACGAGATAAGTCTGAACTCCAGCTCAAGCGAGAGGCGGAGGCAGAAGTCGTTCGAGAAGGAAACAAACTTGTTATTCGCTCGTTCTATCCTATGAATTTGATGCAGAAGCTCTCTTTACAGAAAGAATATGTAGAGGATTGGAAGCAGCTTGTGGAATCTATTATGATTGATTGGAACTACGATGGAGTAGTGATGCAGCCGATGGTTACAGACGTACCGGATAAGAAAGAATTTGTTGCTGGTATATATGATATTCCGGAGGATGCCGGAACAATTAAGGTCAAGATTACTGACTTGTTATCCGAGTCTTTGGAAGTGGAGGTGTAAACCATGGCCAAAAAGTCTTCAATGACATTTGTAGAGGATTTTGCGTTCTACGAGCAGTTATGGAACTATTATGCTTCTAATAGAGGTAAAATCCGATCCAGATATAATGACTTAACAAAGAAGTTCTTAGCCTATAATGACAGAAATGAAAACCCGGATGCTTTTTTGCGTACACCACAGTTTGAAGCACTTGAAATGTATGTGTTTATTAAGGAATTTATGAACAATGCCCATATGTTTCAGATGTTTGATGATTGGAGAAATCATAGAGACAAATTTTCAGATGTCTCATATTATACAATTCACAAACGTGGACAGATAACTTTACTGGACCTTGGGGACGAACAGAACGAAGCAATTTTTAAGCAAATGAAAAAATACAGGGAATCTTATCCTAACTATATTTATGCTCTGACAATGGGACTTGGAAAGACTATCCTTATGGGAACCTGTATCTTCTATGAATTCCTTCTGGCCAACAAGTATCCGAAGGACAAAAGATTCTGTCACAATGCACTTGTGTTTGCTCCTGACAAGACGGTGTTGGAGTCTCTTCGTGAAATTATGACCTTTGATAAAACAAAGGTCGTACCACCCGAATATGCACGCGTGTTAGATGCCAATATAAAGTTTCATTATTTGGATGAGAGCGGAACTACTTTACAGACAATTGATGATTCAGACTTCAATATCGTAATTTCTAATAACCAGAAAATTATTGTCAAGAAAAAGAGGAAAGAGGATAAGCCTACCGATGTTTTATTTGGAAGCGACTCCCTCCTCGCTGATGTCTACGGCGACGATGATGATAGCGATGTGTGGAATGATGCAACGCTTATGGATAACCAGCGTTTTAAAAAACTGTGTCGTTTACCTCAGTTGGGGGTGTATGTAGATGAGGCCCACCATCTTTTCGGGGCTAATCTTGAGAAGGAATTACGTTCAGGAGGAGCAAATAAGACAACGTTACGAAACACCATCAATATGCTTGCAGAAGCAACATCGATAGTGGCTTGCTATAACTATACAGGTACACCATATGTGAAGAGACAGGTGCTGCCGGAGGTCGTCTATGCCTATGGCCTTAGGGATTCTATAAGCCATGGATTTCTTAAGGATGCAGACCCTATAGGGTTTGATAATGTTAAGAATGAAGAGTTCTTAAAGAAATCTATTACTATGTTCTGGGAAAGATATGGTGGAAAAACCTATGAGGGATTGCCACCTAAGATGGCCATCTTTGCTGCAAGCGTAGCGGAGGCTACAGATGTTGTAAGGCCTGCTGTAGAGAAGATTTTAAGTGAGTTAAATGTATCGCTTGATACTATCCTTGTGAATACGGGAGATACGACGGTTACAAAAAACGACGATATAAGAGACTTCAACAATTTGGATGTTCTCGGAACAGAAGGTAGCAGGAAGCAGTTTATCATTCTTGTCGAAAAAGGACGTGAAGGCTGGAATTGCCGATCACTATTAGGAATAGCTTTATTCCGTAGTCCTAAGTCAAAGATCTTTGTGTTACAGGCCACGATGCGCTGCCTAAGAAAACTGACAGATGAGCAGCTTAAGGCGACGGTGTTCTTGTCAAAAGAAAATCTTGATACCTTAGATGAAGAGCTACGCAACAATTACAATATGGAGATAAAGGATTTAGGACAATCTTCAGATAAGAAAAAGAATAGCTATAAGGTGCGTGTGCTTCCACCACCAAGAAGCATCAAGATGAAGCGCATCTGGCATGAGTATTCTCTGATAGAAAAAGAGTATTCAGAGCCGATTGATTTTAAAGTTTCGGAAATCGATGATGCTAAGTATGAGTCCAAGATGTATGAAAAAGGAAGTATCAGACTTGAGCTTTCAACCAAAGAAACTGTAATTGATGATATCAAAGATCAGATGAGATATAGCAGGTTTTCATTGGTTGGCGAAATTTCACGATATATGAACTTGTCGTGTGTTTTAATTAGTCGAATTCTTTCAGAGGCTATTGATGGATTTGACAACTTAGTTGAAGTAGTGAATAAGCATAACGAAGTATTGGATGATGTGATTATACCCAAAATCTTCAACACACTTTATGAGGTTAAATCTGAGCAGAAGAATGAGGATGTGGATGTAATATTACTAAAAGAGCCAAAAGATTCAGGATATTATGAGTTCTCTGCCGATGAGAATTTGGTGATAGAAAAAGATCATAATAGTTTTACTCCTGAGGAAATCAAGAAAAGTTTTCATGCCGATACATATTGCTTTGATTCAAAGCCAGAGAAGGAATGTTTCTTACAGTATATTTCAAGTAAAAAGGTCAAAGAAATATACTTTACTGGTATGTTTACGGCCAACCAAGGAGATTTATTTGTTCAGTATTATGATCCAGAATCAAAACGTATTAGGCAGTATTATCCGGATTTCTTGGCTAAGATGAATGATGGTTCATATCAGCTTATTGAGGTCAAGGGTGACAATATGATTGATGATGAAGTCGTAAAGGCAAAGGCAGAGGCCGCAGAGGAGATGTCAGTCGCAAGCGGTATGAAATATGTTATGTATGCGGGCAGTGTACTCATGAAGCAAAATGTATTAGAGCATCCGCCTGTGACATATTCCGAGGAGCCGTCACCTTTGCTTATGGTAGCTGAAGATCCCGTGCCTTACGGCAAGTAATGATTTTAGAAGGTTGCTACTGAATATAGATATAAAAGAGGAGGGCGTGAACATGCCAACAACAATAGAAGTAAATAAACAAAGCGTGGAGGCACTCCTGGGAAGCGGAAAATCAAAACCGTTTGTTATTCCTGAGTACCAGCGTCCTTACGCTTGGACAGATGAACAGGTAGAAACACTCTTTGAGGATTTGTGGGATTTTACTGCTACCAGTGGCGGTACAGAAAGAGAGAGTTCCTATTTCCTCGGAAGTGTGGTTTCTTACGAAAATGAAGATGGTGAGCAGGAAATAATCGATGGACAGCAGCGTATCACATCGCTGTTTCTGCTGCTGCGTGCGATTTATACAAAGCTTATTGCTACACCTGCATCAGAGAGAACGGCAGAGGCCAATAACTTTATTGGAAAGATTGAGCCTACGATCTGGAGAACCAATAAGCTGACCGGAATGGTAGATTTCAAAAATATTCTTTTGACTTCGCGTGTTGTGAATAACGAAGGAAATGAAATCCTGCGTTCAATCTTGGAAACCGGAAAAGCAGATGAGGATGCGAAAGATAACTATTCGAAGAACTATCGCCATTTTCAAGAATTGTTTGATAAGCATTCCACTGAGAATCCATTGATGGTATATCAGTTTATCTATGCGCTCCTGAACCAGGCTATTCTGCTGCCCATCACAGCAGATACCCAGGATACTGCGTTGACTATTTTCTCAACGTTGAATGATAGAGGTCTTCCTCTGTCAGACGCAGATATTTTTAAGGCAAAGATTTACAACCAGCTTGCGCCGGATGATAAGAAGGTATTTATCGACCGCTGGAAAGATTTAGATGAGCAGTCTACTGATGCGAATGAAAGCATCCAGCAGCTGTTCTACTACAATATGTTTTATTATCGCGCACGGGATAAGGATACGAAGACGACTACTCCTGGTGTCAGGAAGTATTATGCGGTTAATAAGTTTGAACGCTTATATAAGCCGGAATTGCTAGACACTCTCTTTGTTATCCTGAATCTGTGGAAGGTTGTAAACAAAGGAGAGGAACTTGAAGATGAAGCCTGGTCCAAGAATATTAAAATCAGGCAGACGCTGGATATTCTGACTTCATATCCGAACGAGTACTGGAAATACCCGGTTGTTATTTACTATGTTTGCTACAGGAACGAAGAAAATTTTGAAACACGATTTGCTCGGTTCTTGAATAAGCTGCTCATGGAGCTGATGACAAAGTACTTGATGATACCGACAATTAATGCTGTAAAGCCGGATATCCTGAAGCTGAATTCTGCAATTGTAGCATCGGATATACCTACGTTTGAGTTTAAGACTGTCGATATGACACAGCTGGAGCCGTATATTCAGAATCCGAATCGTAATGCAGTGCGTATGCTTCTGAAGACGCTTGCGTATGAACATCAGGATGATCTGCTTCCGGCTAAGTGGGAGATAGAGCATATCTTTCCGCAGAAGTGGCAGACGAATTATTTTCCGGATGAGCCAGACGCAACCATCAAAGAGAAAATTGAGCATATAGGCAACAAGCTCCCATTTGAAAAGAAGCTGAACATTGTCGCTGGTAATGGATATTTTGGCAAGAAGAAAAAAGAGTACACAGCTTCCGAAATTGTAATTACTAAGGCAATGGGAACTTCTGATGTAATGGATTGGAATCTGGAATCCATCACGAAACGTGATATTCGCGTATCTGATGAGGTTGTCAAAATCATGAACAGATGGAATAACGAATATTTAAACATTTCGATCAGCGAGGGTAAGATGGGGGAACCTTCTGAGGAAGAATTAGCTCAAATCGAGAAATTTAAAAAGAATGGTTGGATCTAGTGATATGAAGAAGGGAGGCATTCTATTTGGCAAAGAAAAAAGATGAGATAACCATCCGCTCAAGCGCAGCGGAGTACCTGACCTATGTTGCCTCTGTTGGTGATCAGCAGGACAGCATAGAGATGCGCTATGAGGATGAGAATATATGGCTGACACAGAAGATGATGGCCACCTTGTACGATGTGGATGTTCGTACAATTAATGAGCATATCAAGAAGATTTATTCTGATTCAGAGCTTGAAGAAGATTCAACTGTCCGGAATTTCCGGATAGTTCAAACTGAAGGTTCGCGCCAGGTCACACGCGATACCAAACACTATAACCTTCAAATGATCATTGCCGTAGGCTTCAAGGTCAATTCCGAGCGTGCCGTACAGTTTCGTAAATGGGTAAACCAGATCGCCAAGGACTACACCATCAAAGGCTGGGTGATGGATGATGAACGGCTGAAACGAGGAACGTATCTGACAGAGAAGTATTTCGACGAGCAGTTAGAGCGTATCCGTGAGATTCGTGCCAGCGAAAGAAAGTTCTATCAGAAGATCACTGACCTGTATGCGACAGCCATTGACTATGACAAAAATTCTGCAACGACGAGAAGATTCTATGCGACCGTTCAGAATAAAATGCATTACGCAGTTCATGGACATACAGCAGCTGAGCTGATCGTAGAAAGAGCCGATCATACAAAGGCGCATATGGGATTAACCACCTGGGCGGATGCTCCTGACGGAAAGATTAAGAAAAGCGATGTCACGGTTGCTAAAAATTATCTGAGTCAGGATGAAATGAAGCAGCTGAATCGTATGGTGACGGCATACCTGGATTTTGCGGAAAACATGACATTACGACATATTCCGTTTACGATGCAGGACTGGGAAAAGAGGCTCAACAGCTTCATCGAAATGTTTGATTATGGTATTTTACAGGATGCAGGCAAGGTGTCTGCGGAAATTGCAAAGCTTCATGCTGAGACAGAATTTGAAAAATACCGCGTGATCCAGGACAGATTATTCATGTCCGACTTTGATAGGTATATGCTGGAGTTGGAAGAAAGCGCAAAGAAATAGGGACAATATTTCAGGTCGAGACGGTGAAATCCGGCAACTCAACCTTGTCGAGTGTATGGGCTCATCTGAGATAATCACCGGCATGTTATGAGGATATAAGTCGACCTTCACTGTCTCAACTGTCGAGACAGTGGCAGGGAGCAGCAGTGTAGACTTGCCTTGCATTATATAGGTAGGAAGGACCTTATGCTGACTTGTTCCCATAGACTTCAATGGTTAAGACCGTGATATGAATGTCAAATTTGCCACAGATTGCATCGGTTTGAAGTCATGAATGCGCGGTTTCAGAAGGTGTGGACATGTTTCCGTTTTGACAGGATATGTTTCCGCGAACGGGCACAATACCTGACATCAATCAGAAGGTATCGTACCATGTGTAGACAGTCTGTTTACTAACGCAAAAGAAGGCTTAATACAACAGAAGAAAACAATTTCGTGAAACAGACGAAGAGGCTTGTCTGAAAAAAGAAGGAATGAAAAAACAGGAGAGGAAAAAAGAAACATGGCAGTAAATAAAAATGGAATCGTAGTATTAGGAGCAGTTTTTGTGGATATCAAAGGTTTTCCAGAGGACATCTACGTCCCGGACGGCAGAAACGCCGGCCATGTCGAATACATCCACGGCGGTGTGAGCCGAAACGTGGTGGAGGATATCGCAAACCTGGAACTGCGCCCGACCTTCCTTGGAATCGCGGATAATACCGCACTCGGCGAGGATGTTGTGCGCAAACTGCAGCGCCACAAAGTCAATACCGAATACATGAAAGAAATCCCGAACGGTATGGGAACATGGCTTGCTGTCTTCGATCACAACGGTGACCTGGCGGGCTCCATTTCCCAGCGCCCGAACCTGATGCCGATTCTCGGTATTCTGGAAGAAAACGGAGATGAAATTATCGAAAACTGCGATTCCATTGTGGCAGAGATCGATATGGACAAAGAGATCATCAAAAAGCTGGTACAGCTCTGTGAAAAATACGATAAAAAACTGTACGGCGTTGTCAGCAACATGAACATCGCGGTCAGCAGAAGAGATCTTCTGCAGAAATTTGACTGCCTGATCTGCAACCAGCTCGAGGCAGGCGTTTTCTTCTCCGATGATTACAGCGAAAAAACACCGGCCGAGATGGAAAAGATTCTCGCCGAGCGTCTGAAAGCGGCAAATGTTCCGGCCATGGTCGTAACAATGGGCGGCGACGGAGCGGTTTATGCGGAAGCAGACGGAGAGAGCGGCTTCTGCCCGGCGCAGAAAGTACAGGTAAAAGATACAACAGGAGCCGGTGATGCGTTCTGTGCAGGTGTTTCCGCCGGTCTGACCTATGGAAAAACGCTTGGCCAGGCAGTTGAAATCGGTACGCGTCTTGCTGCATCCGTCATCACATCATCGGAAAATGTCTGCCCTCGCTTCCGCCCGGAAGAGTTCGGCATCGAGGCATAAAAGGGGGCAGAAATGAAGTTATTGTACGGAACCGGCAACCCGGCAAAACTCGACGCGATGCGTCACCGCCTTGCCGGTCTTGGGATTGAGCTGATCGGGCTGAAAGATCTTGGCGGTGTTAAGCAGCCAGAGATTATCGAGGATGGAAAAACGCCGCTGGAAAATGCCAGGAAAAAGGCGGAGGCGTATTTCAACGCGCTTCATATGCCGGTGTTCTCCTGTGATTCCGGTCTGTATTTTGACAACGTGGCAGAGGACGACCAGCCCGGCGTCCATGTGCGGACCGTGAACGGAAAGTATCTGTCCGATGAAGAAATGACCGCGCATTACGCCGCCCTTGCAGAAAAGTACGGCGGCCTGACGGGACGCTACAAAAACGCAGTTTCGCTGATTCTTGATGCGGACCACCGCTATGACGCGATGGACCCGTCAATGGAGAGCGCTCCTTTCCGCATGGTCAGCACACCCCATCCGATGAGCAAAAAAGGCTTTCCGCTCGACCGTCTGTCGATCGATCTGCGGACCGGAAAATATTATTACGATCTGAATGAGCAAGAAGCCGCGCTCGATCAGCTTGCCGTGGAAGACGGTTTTCTGCAGTTTTTTGAGCGGGCAATGGAGGAATACCATAAAATGGAACGATATGAACTTCGAACCATCCGCCAGGACGAAATGGAACAGGGCGTTGCCATTGAGCTGGCGTGCTTTCCGCCGAATGAGGCGTGCTCCGAAAAGAGCATGCGCGAGCGGATGCAGTACGCGCCGGAGCTGTTTCTGGCGGCAGTAGACAAAGAAACCGGAAAAATCGCCGGAACGCTGAACGGACTTGCAACAAACGAGACAAAATTCCGTGATGCCTTTTTCGATGAAATCAGTCTGTACGACCCGAAGGGAGAAAACGTCATGCTGCTGGGTCTCAGTGTCCTGCCGGAATACCGCGGCCAGGGAATCGCCCGCGCGCTGATGGAAGAGTACAGCCGCCGGGAACAGAAAAACGGAAGAAAACAGCTCATTCTGACCTGCCTGCAGGATAAGGTGGAGATGTACAAAAAGATGAATTTCCGCGACGAGGGAATCTCCGCATCCATCTGGGGCGGCGAGGAATGGCATGATATGACGAGAAAATTAAACGATTAAGAAAATTTGCAGAGAAAATCTCTTGTGTTAAAGTTTGCTGTAAGCGTTATAATAAAGAAAATCAAGCAAAACAGGAGGAACAACCATGAGCAGAATAAATTTTGGAGCAAAACCAAACATGTATCCACTTCCGGTTCTGATTATTGCAACATACGACAAAGATGGCAACCCGGATGCCATGAATGCTGCATGGGGTGTAGTCACAGATTTCAATGAGATCTCCATCAGCATGGGCGACCACAAGACAACAGACAACCTTGCCGCAACCGGTGCCTTCACCGTCAGCATGGCAACCGAGGATACTGTTGTTGGCTGCGATTACGTCGGCATCGAGTCCGGCAGAAAAGTTCCAGATAAATTTGCACGCGCCGGTTTCCATGCAACGAAGAGCGAATTCGTCAACGCGCCGCTGATCGACGAGCTTCCGATGGCACTGGAGTGCAAAGTGAAAAGCTTTGACAACGGCATTCTGGTCGGCGAGATCGTGAACGTCTGCGCAGACGAGAGCGTTCTGACCGACGGAAAGATCGACCCGAAAAAACTGAAACCAATCGCCTTCGACCCGGTCAACAACACCTATCTCGCCATGGGCGACAAAGTCGGCGACGCATTCGGTTCCGGAAAAGCCCTGAAATAAACACAGATGATGACATGACAGCGAATATGTAAAAATTTTATATATTCCCCTTGACAAACCGCCTCCATAGTCTTATGATATGTATAAATTATATATATATAAATATTTTACATATCAGAAACTAACGGAGGTGGTTTTTTATGTATTTTCCGGTATCAGCACTGCTGATCGAATTTATGATCCTGTCGATTGTGAATCGGGAAGATTCTTATGGATATGAAATCAGCCAGACGATCAAACTGGTTGCAGACATCAAAGAGTCGACACTGTACCCGATCCTGAAAAAACTGGAAAAGGCGGGCTACGTGACGACGTATTCCGCAGAGTACCAGGGCAGAAAACGGAAGTATTATTCGATCACAGAAGCAGGAAAAACACAGATGGCGTACCTGCAGGGCGAATGGAAGTCCTATCGTGACACCATTGACAACATCATCGAGTGGAGGAAAAAAGAATGACGAGTGGGGAATATCTGAAACAATTGGAAAAGTATCTGAGGAAGCTTCCGCAGAGCGACTATGAAGATGCGATGGAATACTTCACCGAGTATTTTGCAGATGCCGGTCCGGAAAATGAGCAGGCCGTGATCAAAGAACTCGGAACACCGAAACAGGCAGCCGCCGAGCTGATGCGGAATCTTCTGGACAAAAAAGTAGATGAACGCGAGGCAATGGAAAAGGAAGAAAAACAGAAAGAGAAGAAAAAAACGACAGGCGCCAACGTCGTCTGGATCGCGATTCTCGCCCTGTTTGCAGCCCCGATCGGAGCCCCGATTCTGATCAGCATTCTCATCGTTCTGCTCTGCGCGGCCCTCTGTGCGGCACTGCTTGATATGAGCGTCTTTCTGATTGCAGTTGTCGGCGTGGCCGCCGGAATTAAGATGCTGCTGCGCGGCATTCTGGCAGTCTCGGTTTCCTTCGGCGGATTCTGCTTTATTACCGGAATGGGCGTTTTCATGCTGGGAATCAGTATTCTGTGCGCGGTGTTCGGCGTATACTTTGCAAAATGGATGGGACGGCTGTTCGTGTGGTGTACACGTAAGGTAACGAAAAAAGGAGGAAGCAGATCATGAAAAAATGGACAAAAACAGCATTACTGACAGGATGTGCCTGCTGTATTGCCGGTGCAGTGCTGATGTTCAGCGGATGGGCAAGCGGCGGAAAAGCATACGCGGAAACGTATGATCTGAATGCGATGAGCGGTTCTGCGAAGAAGGAAGACGGCATTTCCACACAGGAAAAGATAAAACTTGATGATTTTGATGAACTGCAGGCAGACCTTACGATCGGCGACCTGAACATCCTTCCGTCCGGTGACGATTCCTGTTATCTCGCCTGGCGGATTCCGTCGAAAAAAGGAGAGACTGCAGTGGAATATCGCGTGCGGGACGGTGTTCTGAGCATCGAAGAGACAAGCGCAGTGTCCGATACGATTTACATTAATATTGACTTTACGGAAGAAATCTTAAGTGGCGGTAAACAGTCGGAAACAGGAGTGATTCTGTATGTACCGGAAAAGAAGGTACTGAAAAAAATAGAGGTAACGATGGGATTCGGTGATGTGCAGATGAATGGCATCCAGGCGGAAAGCGGAAGACTGCAAAATGCGGATGGAGATATCACACTTTTCGGATGTGACATGCAGAATATCAAATGCAAAGCAGATTACGGTGATGTGGAACTGAAGAGCGGAACGTGGGAGAATGGGTCGATCACGCTGGAGGATGGCGATGCGAAAATCCAAAATACGAAGCTTTCCGGAGACGTGTCGGTGGAAAACTCCTACGGCGATATTGACCTTGAACTGGGTAAAAAAGATCTGGAACGGCTGGAAATTACGGCAAAGACAGATTTTGGGGAGATCGATGTACCGGATACCATGGAGAATCTGATGCAGAAAGAGGAGGACGAGCAGAGCTTTTCTTATGTACCGGATCAGGCTGCGGGCAGAATCACACTGATGACAAAGGATGGTGATATCTCGTTGGAAAACGATTAAGCGTTTGTGACTGTTCAGGGGCATATGAAATTCCAGAAAAATCGCAAAGCATGCCCGCATGAATGAGCGTTTTTGGAAAATAAGACAAAAGTGACAAAAACACAGGAGGCTGTTTGGATGGTTTCACCAGAAAAAGGGAAATGATCCAAACAGTCGCTTGTTTTTTTGTACTTAAATTTTCAGCTTTTAACTTGATTTGTAGATTGCGGTGCTTTAAAATAAAAGTAATAAAGCGTTGTGGAACGGGCTCCACAGACCGGCAGCGGGGGAAAAGCCGGAACGAGTCAGTAGAAAACAGCCCAGTGTCAGAATAGGAGTTAGGAGAAACTATGGCAAGTATTAGAGATGTCGCGATCAAAGCGGGAGTAGGAATCGGAACGGTATCCCGTGCACTCAATGGAAGCGGGTATATTTCCGATGAAACAAAACAGAAAATCATGCAGGCGGTGGAGGAGCTGAACTACAAACCAAACGAACTCGCCCAGAACCTGTTCCGCAACAAGTCCGGTTTTATCGGAATTGTTGTTAAGAATCTTTCACATCCGTTTATGGCATCTCTGGTGAAACATGTCGAGAATAATCTGTACACCAATGGCTACAAGTGCATGCTCTGCGAGGTTGGGGACAATCCGAACCGCATCGAGGAATTTGTGGAAATGCTGCAGCGAAATGTCATGGACGGCATTATCTGCTGTGCGGATATCCCGTCTTCTGTCAGCCTGGCGGAAATTCACCGTCCGATTGTCATGATTGACCGCTACGTCACCGAAGGGATTCCGTGTATACATTCCGACCATAAGCGCGGCGGTGAGCTTGCGGCGCAGGCGCTTTTGAGCGCAGGATGTAAGAATGTGCTCTATTTTGCATCGAGTGCAACAGAGCGTGGTTGCTCCATGGATCGTTACCGACGGTTTGCGGAAGTCTGCAAACAGCATAAATGTAAAATTACAGCGATTGATGCCGGAAGCAAGATTCTGAATTTTCAGAGCGGCCCGACGATCTGGAAAAAATACATCAGCCATTTTGATGGAATTGATGGACTCTTTACAGCCGATGTCACAGCGGCAGCGTGCATGAAGATGCTGCAGAAAAAAGGGATTAAGATTCCGAAAAAACTGAAGGTGGTTGGCTACGACGGCCTGGATTTTACCCGCTTTTTGACACCGGAGCTGACGACGGTCTGTCAGAATGTGCCGGAAATCGCAAAGCGGAGCGTGGACACAATCATCCGCATGATTGACGGAAAGAAGATTGAGGAGATGGAGCAGATTGTGGATGTGACCTTCCGAAAAGGAGAAAGTACCTGAAGATAACAAAACAGGGAATTACCGAATTTTGCATCATTTTCCGGGATTGCGATAGAACAGAAGAAGAACAGATATCAGAGACACTCGATCTGAAAAGAAAGGGTGTCTCTTTTTCATGTATAAAATAAAAATGAAATAAAACCAACTTATATACGGCAAAAGGGCAGAAAGACTGAGCAAAAGGATATGAAATCGCTGCTGAAACAGTTGCAATTGTCGAAAAAATAGTGAAAAACGGAAAAGTGGAACATATGGAACAGGAAAAGCATGGAACAGCGGAACATGTGGAACAGGAGAATGGGAGAAGAAAGAAGATAAGTGTGAATTTTATGAAAAACAGGATGCATATTGCACAAAAACACAAAATAAAAATTGTGAAAATATTGAAAATGACGAAAAAATATTGATGATTTGTTGACATTGGGCGAACTGCGTACTATGATACAGGTATGGAACAGGTTCCACAAGGCAAAGTGCCAAAACGGAAACGATGCAAATGTGGAACGAAAAGCGGTTGGTAAAGCTTTTAGAGAAATAAGGAGGGAACTATGAAGAAAAAAACGTCATCGCCGAAAACGGCAGAAAGTGGAAAATTGAAAAAAGCGCTCTCGTGCTGGCAGCTGTACATCCTGCTGATTCCTGCACTGATCTGGCTGATCGTTTTTGCTTACTATCCAATGTACGGCCTGATCATCGCCTTTAAAGATTTTAAAGGCCGCATGGGAATCATGGGAAGCCCGTGGGCAGATCCGATTTTCAAGTATTTCAAGATGTTCTTCAGTACCAGTATTGCCATGACGGCAATCAAGAACACGATCATCATCAGTCTGGAGAGCCTGATCATCGGATTCCCGATTCCGGTTATCTTCGCACTCTTACTGAACCAGGTACAGAGAAGCGGACCGAGACGAATCATCCAGACCATCTCCTACGCACCGTACTTTATGTCAAACGTAGTTGTAGTCAGCCTGATTTCCGTACTGTTTTCCGCAAACGGTCTTGTAAACCACGCAGTTATGGGAGCCGGCGGAAAAGCAATCATGTTCACCAGCCTTCCGGAGTACTTCCGCAAACTCTTCATCGGAAGTAACATCTGGCAGACGATGGGATTCAACGCCATCATCTTCATCGCAGCACTGACCGCAATCAGCCCGGAATATTACGAAGCAGCAACGATGGATGGTGCTTCCAGATTTCAGAAGATCCTTTACATTGATTTACCTCTGATTATGCCGACCATCATCCTGATGCTGATCCTTCAGGTAGGTAACATTATGAACGTGGGATATGAGAAAGCTTATCTGATGCAGAACGGTACCAACACAACCGTCAGTGAGATCATTTCGACATACGTATACAAAGTAGGTCTCCAGACCGCACAGTACAGTTTTGCGACAGCCGTTGGCTTATTTAACTCCGTTGTAAACTTCATTATTCTGGTTATCACAAACGCAGTTGCAAAGAAGACCAGCGATATCAGTATTTTCTAAGAGTCAGGGGGCTTGAAAAATGGCAAATAATAACACTGTGAAAAAGAAAAAAGTAAAAATGAGTACGGGAGACAAGGTCTTTACCGTGATCAATACCGTCATCATGATCCTTGTCTGTATTGCAATTGTATATCCTCTGTATTACGTGCTTCTGGCATCTGTTACAGACCCGGTTGTTGTAAGCTCCGGTAAAATTCTTCTCTATCCGGAAGCGTGGTACACCAACGGATATGAAACCACACTGAAATACCAGCCGCTCTGGACCGGCTATGCAAACACCATCAAATATACCGTATTAGGAACGCTGATTTCCCTGGTCTGCACCATTCCGGCCGGCTATGCACTTTCCAGATACGATATGGTAGGAAGAAAACCGATTATGTTCCTGTTCACCTTCACGATGTTCTTCAGCGGCGGTATGATTCCGATGTACTTAACCGTACAGCAGCTGCACATCTACAACACAACATGGGCTATGGTCCTTCCGGTAGCAGTGTCCGCTTACAACCTGATCGTATGCCGCTCCTTCTTTGAAAGTGGTATTCCGGTCGAGCTTCTCGAAGCAGCAAAAATCGACGGCTGCAGCGATTTTGGATTCTTCTTCAAAATTGCAATTCCGCTGTCGAAAACGATCATCGCAGTTATGTGTCTGTTCTATGCAACCGCAATGTGGAACCAGTTCTTCAACGCACTGATGTTCCTGCAGGATGACAGCAAGATGCCTCTTCAGGTCGTTCTTCGAAACTTGGTACTGATGAACCAGTCCAACCAGATGGGAAGTAGTGCTTCTGAGATGGTAACAAAACAGAAACTGGCTGAGCAGTTAAAATACTGTGTCGTAGTTGTTTCCGCATTCCCGCTTCTGTGCGTATATCCTTTCCTGCAGAAATACTTCGCAAAAGGTGTTACGATCGGTGCAGTCAAGGGCTGATGCAGAACAGAAAATTTATTGTTGCAGAATTCATGGATATAGCAGACATGGTTTATGTGTAGGAATACAAAAATACTAACGTATTTCACTGCCGGAAAAGGCAGCAAAATAAAGGAGGAACAATATGAAGAAAAAAATCGTATCCGTATTACTGGCAAGCCTTATGGTAACCAGCATGCTCGCAGGCTGTGGAAACAGCTCCGGCAGCTCAAGCAGCTCCGGTGCAGGAAGCACAGGAGGAGACACCACCTCTGCATCCGGTACAGAAGCAGGTGACACAGGTCTCACAGCAGAAGAGCAGGAAGCAGTAGATGAGGGAATCATCCAGCTCGACGGTACCCTTCCGATCATCAAAGATCCGGCAAAATTCGAAGAGAAATACGGAAAAATTTCCGCTCTGATCGTAAACTCTGCAGACAGAACTGTAGAAGTAGGCGACCTGGCTATGTGCCAGAAATGGTTCGAGGACACAGGAGTAGAGTTTGACTGGCAGCCGATCCCGCAGGAGAGCGCAACAGAGAAAATCAATCTGATGCTTTCTTCCGGACAGGATCTTCCGGATGTATTCTGGAACTTCGGCGATGGTAAATCCGGAAACACCGTAGTTCAGTACGCAGACCAGGATGTATTCCTTCCGACCGAAGGCCTGATCGAAGAGTATATGCCGAACCTGAAAGCATTCCTCGATGACAATGAGCAGTATCAGCTTGAGATCACCGCTCCGAACGGCCATAAATATGGATTCCCGTACGTAGAGGAAATGAAAGGTCTTGTATTAACACCTGGACCATTCGTGATCAACAAAACATGGCTGGATAAAGTAGGCAAAGAAGTGCCGACAACCGTAGACGAGTGGGTAGACTGCCTGAAAGCAATCCGCGACGGCGGCGATCTGAACGGAAACGGCGAAGACGATGAAATCCCGATGGCAACCTGGTTCGGCGCAACCGATACCTTTGGTTCCTACAACCTGTTCTATCGTTTCACAGGTGCATTCGGATGCGCTGACTCCTACTGCGGAGGAAACTCCTATGCGGATCACTTAAGAATGGTTGACGGAAAAGTTACGTTCACTGCAACAGACGAAGCATTCAAGAAAACAGCAGAATTTTTCAACATGCTGTATGAAGAAGGACTGATCTGGAACGGTTCCTTCGAGGCAGATGAAAGTATGTCATTCAAATCTTCTCTGATCAAAGAGAATGTTGCAAAGATCGGTTCCTTCGGTGTTTGGGGCGATCAGGAAATTACAAACCAGGAAGTACATGATCAGTACGTAGCAGTTCCGAGACTGCAGGGCGAAGACGGTATGACCGGTTTCGAGTGCAACTACTCTGAGCTGCAGGATTCTTCCGATACAGCAATCACAACGACCTGCAAATTCCCGCACGTTGTTGCAAGATTTGTAGATTACATGGTAGGCGATCCGGAAATCTCTGTTACATCTAACTGGGGCGCAATCGGATACAACTATGAGAAAGACGAAGACGGCGTTCTTCGTACACCGCTCGATGAAAACGGAAACTACAAACCTCTGAATCCGGAATATAAGAACTTTGGTGAGGCTCGTGTAAACTCCACAACCTGCCGTGGTTCTATGATCGTTCAGAACGAGTACTATGACACCGTTTGCGGCTACACCTTCGATGCTGTAAAACTTCTCGAGATGCAGAAAGAAAACGGTAAAGATGACATCATGGAAGAGTATGACACCATTCCGCGTGTTCTGATGACCCAGGAAGAGATTCAGCGTCTGGCACAGATTCAGCCGACCGTCTCCGATATCGTTGACCGTTACATCACTACATGGGTAACCGGCGGCGTTGATGATGCAAGCTGGGAGTCCTATAAGACAGAGCTTGAGGGCGCTGGTTTGAGCGAACTGGTTGAGATTTACCAGGGCGCAGTAGATCGAGCAGCTTCTGCAGCAAACTAAAAATCGGGCGAAAAGCGATTACGAAAAAACAGTAACGTAAACGATTTGCAATTAATGTTCTATAACTAAAGAAATTCCAAATGTGGCCATGTTGTATCCCATATAACATGGCCATATTTAAAAAGAAGATTATTTCGTTCTTATTTCTTTTTTGTTGAAGTTCCAAATGGAAAAAGATAAAATAGGAAAAGAGAGAACAGGAAAAGAGGGATCCTATGAGTAAACAGGGAAAAAGAGATTTTAGACCGAACATTCATTTTACACCGGAGAAAAACTGGAACAACGATCCGAACGGACTGATTTATATCGATGGTATCTGGCATCTGTATTATCAGCATAACCCAAATGACGTTGTATGGGGACCGATGCACTGGGGTCATGCAGTATCGAAAGACCTGATTCACTGGGAGCATCTGCCGGTCGCCCTGTACCCGGATGAGATCGGAACGATGTACTCCGGAAGTATGGCATACGATGAAAATAACACCAGCGGATTTGCGAAATACGGTGAGAAACCGATGGTGGCTGTCTACACGGCGCACAATATGGAAACGGGCCTGGAGCAGCAGTGTATTGCATACAGCCTGGATCAGGGAAAGCATTTTGAAAAATATTATGGCAACCCGGTGATCGAAAACCCGGGCACACCGGATTTCCGTGATCCACGCGTCTTCTGGAATGACAAAAAGGACTGCTGGAGCCTTGTTCTGGCATCCGGCGACCACGCAGAGTTTTACGCATCCCAGGATTTGAAAAACTGGAAGAAAACAGGCGAGTTCGGTGTCGGTGTCAATAAAGTGCCGACTGTATGGGAATGCACCGATCTGATCCGTGCTAAAACAGGAAATGAATTTGACGGATTCAAATGGATTCTGATAGTCAGCATGATACATCCGGGAACCGAAGGCCGTGCCAATATACAGTATTTCGTCGGTGATTTTGACGGAGATACCTTCCAGTGCACCGAGATCACAGACGAGCCGCTGTGGATTGATTTCGGATTCGACAATTATGCCGGTGTAACGTATGGAAACTACGACCGTCCGGTTTACCTTGGATGGGGCGTTAATCCGCTCTACGCGAACTTTGTTCCGACCGGTGAGTATTCCGGTCTGATGACACTGCCAAGAGAACTTTCACTTTGTGAGACCGAGGAGGGCTACCGCCTGAAAACAAAACCGTTCGGGATCGATGAGTACCGTGCGGGTGCCTTCCCGATCGGAAATCAGAAGCCGCTGCTGACCGAGAGCTTTGGACTTCTCGTGCAGGGCAATTTCGGAAGAATTGCGCTGAAAAACAGCAGAGGTGAGGAAGTAGTCATCGAGGTAACGGTGGACAGCATCACGGTGGACCGCTCTAAGAGCGGCGACCTTAGTTACTTTGATGATGTAGATCCGAAGCTCTTCAAAAAAGAGGATCTGCTGGTATCTACAACAAAACGTTACATGCGCGGAAATGTCAACATGGAGATTATTTTTGACGTTTCCTATCTGGAGATTTATGCAGATGGTGGTCTGGAGACCGCTTCCGTATGCGTTTACCCGGATGCTCCGTATCAGGTGGTTTCCACAGACGGAGATCTGGAAGTGAAAATGTACACTATTAAAAAATAGGGGATGGAACATTTATAAACGGTAACGATGCAGCATGGCAGAATCGAGATGGGACTCTGAAGCGTTACTATAAATAAAAACGACGGATGTCTGCAAAGCCGATGGAAGTGGTTTTGCAGACCGTTGTTTATCTTGGGAGGTTTTACAAAAATGATGAAAAAAAGAGATTACAGACCGAAAATTCACTTTTCACCGGAAGAAGGCTGGATGAACGACCCGAATGGCATGGTTTATGTAGATGGCGTGTACCACTTCTTTTATCAGAAGTAGCCGTATGATACCAGCTGGGGACCGATGCACTGGGGGCATGCAACATCCCGCGACCTGATTCACTGGGAGCATCAGCCAATCGCACTTTATCCGGATGAACTTGGATTTATCTTTTCGGGAAGTGCTGTGTATGATACGCAGAATTCTTCTGAGTATGGTACCAATGAAAATCCGCCAATCATTGCTATTTATACCAGCCATCACAAGGACGGTTTGGAACAGCAGAGTATTGCATACAGCAATGATAAGGGCCGGCATTTTGAAAAGTCATATCTGAATCCGGTCATCAAAAACCCGGGAATTTCCGATTTCCGTGACCCGAAAGCGTTCTGGAATCCGGTCAGAAGATGCTGGAGTCTTGTTCTTGCAGCGCAGGACCGTGTCTTCTTCTACGCATCCCAGGATATGAAAAACTGGGAGAAAACTGGAGAATTCGGACCGGAAGGAAACCATGTGAAGGGTGTATGGGAATGCCCGGATCTGTTCCCGATTGAGTATAAAGGAAAAAATGTATGGGTTCTCGTTGTCAGCATGACGAAAGCTTCCGAAGATGACCACTGCAAAATGCAGTATTTCCTGGGTGATTTCGATGGAGAAAAATTCCTCTGCACCTATCCATCCGATGAGCCAAGATGGCTGGATGAAGGCTTCGACAACTATGCAGCCGTTACATTCCAGAATGCGAAAGATGTTCTGCTGATGGGATGGGGTATGAACTGGCAGTATGCAGCGCAGACTCCGACAGAAGGGTACTGTGGACAGGCAACTCTGGCAAGAAAACTGTCCCTGACAGAAGTAGATGGTGCTCTGACCCTTGCGGCTGCTCCGGCCGGACTGGAAAAATTCCGCCACAGCAGCTATCCGATCGAGAATCACACAACGATCCGCACAGAGACCTTTGGACTGAAGGTTTCCGGAAAAGGAGATGCGAAAATCTGTCTGAAAAACTCAGTGGGACAGAAATTGAAGATTTATGTAACTGACACCAAAATCACGGTTGACCGTACCATGGCGGGCTACAAAGAATTCAGTGAGCACTTCATGACGGAAAAATATTCCATCAGCACCGCAGCGAGAAAGAAAGACGGAGCATGGAATCTGGAGCTTGTTTTTGATGTTTCCATTCTGGAACTGTTTGCTGAGGACGGCGTAGATGCTATTTCTACAGTGGTTTATCCGGAGACACCGTACGACCGTATAAGCTGGAAGGGTGATCTTTCTGTTGAACTTTACGAAATTGATGCATAAGGGCTGCGAGAAAGGGGAAAAGCAAAATGGGATACTTTAAAGATGTGACACCGGAATCAGCTGGAATCAGCTCCAAAGGAATTTTGAATTTTCTCGACCGAATCGAAGAGAACCAGATTGAGCTGCACAGCTTTATGGTGATCCGCCATGGACAGTGTGCAGCGAAGGGCTGGTGGAAGCCGTATGATGAAAAATTTCGTCATCCACTGTATTCGTTCAGCAAATCGTTGACAGCAACGGCGATTGGTTTTGCAGAGCAGGAGGGAATCTTATCGCTGGATGAGAAAATTGTCGATATCTTTCCGGACCTGCTGCCGGAAAATCCATCCGAAAATCTCAAAAAAATCACGCTGCATCACCTGTTGATTATGGGTTGTGGTCACGAGACGGAGATTATGGACAATTCCGAAAACTGGATTTCTACCTTTCTTCATCATCCAGTGCTCCATGAGCCGGGAACGTTTTATAAATACAATACAGCCGGAACTAACATGCTGGCTGCCGTTCTGAGGAAAAAAACGGGACAGAACGTCACAGAGTTTCTGAAATCCCGTCTGCTGGAGCCGCTTGGCATCACATCCCTTACCTGTGCGCTGCTCGGAGACGGAACGGAGCTCGGTGGAGGCGGTATGAAGATGGTGACGGAGGATATGGCAAAATTCACGTATTTTCTGTCCAGACAGGGCGAGTGGGAAGGAAAACAGCTGCTTCGAAAAGAATGGTTTGAACGCGCCTGCCGCAAACAGATTGAGACGGAGGGCGATTCGGAAGGCCACGTAAAAGACTGGGCGCAGGGCTACGGCTATCAGTGCTGGATGTGCCGTTATCCGGGCTCCTTCCGCGCAGATGGTGCGTACGGTCAGTTCGGCGTTGTGTTCCCGGATCTCGATCTGATTGTGATTCTGACAACAGCAACTGAGCAGACACAGGAGGAACTGAGCGCACTGCAGGAGGAACTGATCCCGTATGTGAAGAAAGAGGCAGGAGAGCTGCCACCGTCCCCACTTGCCGGTGCAGTAAAAGAGCGTACCGCAGATCTGGCTCTGCCGCCGCGCAGAGGAACGAGAAATCCGTTTATGGAAGAGAAGGTAAGCAAGCATGTTTATGTATCTGCCCCGCTGATGGGGAACCAGCAGCTGCCGGATTCCGCAGAAATTCTGATCGGCGGAAGCGGTCTGTTTTCGCTGGAGACAAGTCCGATTCAGGAGATGCGATTCTCCTTTGGCAGCGATAAGATGTACTGGAAAGTACAAGAAGGCGGGAAAGAAAAGGAATTTGTCCTCTCCATGCGCCGGGATTTTGCCTATAGTGAAGCGGATGGCCATATTTATGCTGGTTCTGCTGCATGGCGTACGCTAAATACGCTCGAGATGGAGATTCGGCGGATGGACGGTTTGAGTGGTGGCCGCATGATCGTCAGATTCCAGAAGGAAAATCTTCTGCTGGAGGCAGAGGATACGCTGATTAGTGTCGGTGGACTCGGTATTTCACCACGTCAGGCACTGACTGTATTTGGAATAAAAAAAGATTAAACAGGTCGAAAGAGAGAAAAACCGGCGGAATTTTCCGTCGGTTTTTCCATAACAGTGTGAAAATCCTGTAAAAAAAAGAAAAACGATATGCAAAGCCGAACGGAAGAATTGCCAAGTCTCTCTGAACATGGTAAACTTTTACCTATATTGGAAAAGAATCGACACAAAATATTGAGATACAGGAGGCTCTATGTCAGTTTTTTCAGATTTATTATCCGAATATATCACCATGAAGGATGTCGGGGTTTACCCGCTTTCACAGTTCTGCGGACTCGATCGTTCTTTCATGTATAAGATCATCAATGGAAAACGAAATCCGTCCGGGGAGGATGTTGTGCGGAAGATGGCACAGTTCATGCAGCTGACGCCACGGGAAAAAACAGATTTCATGGATGCATTTTACATTACCCAGATGGGTGAAGAGGTTTATTACCGGCGCAAATCGGTCGGAGAACTGATTGAAACGTTCAGCCACCGCGAGGGGAAAAAGGAATATATCTTCCATGAGGCGGAGATTGCAAAACTGGAATTGAACGGGGGGGGGTAGCGGAGAGATTCCCTTTCGGGGCACAGTGCATGTGCGGCATGCAATTTTGCAGCTGTTTTTCGGTGAAGCTGTAAAAGAAGACGGAAAAATTTCCGTTCTGGTCCAGCCGGACTTCGATTTTGCCATGGAACTTCTGCAGGTATTCGGGGAACAGAACCCGAATTTGACGATTCAACATCTGTTCTGCATGAACAACAACGAGAAGATGGTTTCGATGCGGAAAAATTACAACCTGAGTTGTCTGCAGAAAATTCTCCCGATCTGTGCCTGCGGCTGCGATTACCGTGCGCGGTACTACTACGACAATGTGACGGCACGGCTGAATGAGTTCCGCCTTTTCCCGTACCTCATCCTGACGGAGCACTGTGCGCTTGCTTTCAGCGCCGATTACCAGAATGCACTTTTGTTCCGGGAGGAGACGACGCTGCGGATGATGCGCGAGATGTTTGAAGGCTATTTCAAACAGTCGGAGCCGTTGTTTGAACGTCTTGACACGGTACAGTCCCAGCTTGGCTATACGGAAACACTGATTCGTCACTTTATCGCATCAGATTCCCCGCGGTATTTCTTCCAGAGAATGCCGTGTCTTTCCGGCCTTCTGACAGCAGAAATGCTGGAGCGCCATCTCGTAAAAGAAATGCCGGGGCGTGAGCAGATGATACGGGCGGTTGCACAGTACGCAAAGGTGATGCAGACACAGGTACTGGATAAAAAAACGACGATGTTTTTTTCAGAGGATGGCATCAAAAGTTTCCTGGACACGGGCCGCGTGGATGAGTATCCAAAAGAGTGCTATTCTCCGCTGGACTTTGACGAGCGTATTGCCCTGATCCGCCGCTTTCTGGCGCTGCGGGATCGCGCGAATCTTCGTATGATCCGGGAAACGAAAGAGAGAGCAGAGCATGCGCTGAATATTTCGGTCAATGCAAACGAGGGCTATCTTCTGTTCCAGACGCGGACAGAGCGGCTGATTTACCTCAGCATCCGGGAACCGAGCATTCTTATGGCATTCTACGATTACCTGGAATCCATGAAACCGGAAGAACTCTGCACGGAAGAGGAGATGCTGGGACGTGTCGAAGCCATTCTGCATGAATTTGTGGCTTGTCATTCCAGAGAAGGTTCGATATAATAGAAAAAAGGATATTTCCAAACCGGTCATCTCGGGTGAGTTCCGGTGTGTGTCTGCTGAAAAGAAGGCTGGACACACACCGGGCGGAAACCTGTGGATGACCGGTTTTGACTGTACGAAAAAGAAATGGGGGTTTTTACGAATGAGTGCAGAAAGTAAGACAAGAATGACGGAGGGCAGCATTTCGAAAAAGATGATTCTGTTTGCGATTCCGCTGTTTCTTGGCAATCTGTTCCAGCAGTTGTACAACACGGCTGACTCACTGATTGTAGGAAATTTTCTGGGAAGCAATGCGCTGGCAGCGGTCAGCTCTTCGGGCAATCTGATCTTTCTGATGGTTGGTTTTATTAACGGTATCGCAATGGGCGCCGGTGTCGTGATTGCAAGGTATTACGGAGCGAAAAACCGGGAAGATCTGCAGAAAGCGATCCATACGACCGTGGCGTTCGGCCTGGCGGCCGGTGTAGCGCTGACTGTGCTTGGCATGTATCTGGCGCCGAAAATCCTTGTGCTGATGGGAACACCGTCCGATGTCCTGCCGCAGTCCGTCGAATATTTCCGTACCTATTTTGCAGGATCTCTTGGTTTTATCATGTATAACATTTTCGTCGGCATCCTGCAGTCCGTTGGCGACAGCCGTCACCCGCTGATCTATCTGATCGTATCGTCGTGCATCAATGTTGTGCTCGACCTGCTTTTTATCGGAGGGCTTGGCATGGGGGTCGGTGCGGCGGCGCTTGCAACGGTCATTTCCCAGTTCACAAGCGCGATTCTCTGCATGATCCATCTGCTGCGGACGAAGGAAGAGTATCGTCTTCATATCCGCAAAATCCGCTTCGATGGCAGAGCGCTCGGTGAAATCATCCGCAACGGTGTGCCGTCCGGTTTCCAGAACTCGGTTATTTCGATCGCAAACGTTTTCGTGCAGACGAACATCAATGCATTCGGGAAAATGGCGATGGCAGGCTGCGGTTCATATGCAAAAATCGAGGGTTTTGCATTCCTTCCGGTTACATGCTTTACGATGGCATTGACGACGTTTGTCAGCCAGAATCTTGGTGCAAAACAGTATGACCGGGCGAAAAAAGGAGCGCGGTTTGGCATTCTCTGTTCCATTACCATCGCCGAGCTGATCGGGTTTGTGATCTATGCGGCCGCACCGACTTTGATTGCGGCGTTTAACAGCGATCCGGCCGTTGTCCATTACGGCGTGATGCAGGCGAGAACGATTGCACTGTTTTATTTTCTGCTGGCGTTTTCTCATTGCATCGCGGCTGTGCTCCGCGGTTCCGGGCACGCCGCGGTTCCCATGGTTGTCATGCTCTGCGTCTGGTGCCTGTTCCGCGTCAGCTACATTACCGTGACGGTCCGGCTGATCCCGGATATCCGCGTGATTTTCTGGGCTTACCCGCTGACCTGGAGTATCAGTTCTGTCATTTTCCTGTATCTGTTTTTGAAAGGAAAATGGGTATACGGTTTTGAAAAAGGAGGAAAACAAAGATGAACGCAGAATCGACGAGAGAAGCGCTTGATGTGGCATCGCTGGCGGGAGACATCCTGCTGGCGAGCGGCGCGGAAATCTTCCGTGTGGAGGAGACGATCGACCGCATTGCGCGGGCGTATGGCGTTGACTCCAGCGATGCGTTTGTGTTGAGCAGTGGTATTTTCCTGACAGCTGAGAGCGGAAAAAAGCAGGAATTTGCCCGCGTGCGTCACATTCCGCTGTCGGCGGCGCGGCTCGACAAGGTAACGGCAGTCAACCAGCTCTCCCGTGAAATCGAGGAGGGTCTGCACATGCCGAAGGAGGCGAAGGCCTGGCTGCTCGATATTCAGCGGATGCCGGACAAACCAAGATGGCACCAGGTGCTTGCATCCGGTGTCGGAAGCGCCTGCTTCTGTTTTCTGTTCGGCGGCGATGTGGTGGACAGCATGGTAGCGTTTCTGTCGGGCTTTGTTCTGTATTTCTATCTGCTGTACCTGCTGCGTGGCAGAATGTCAAAGATTGCGACGAATATTTCCGGCGGCGCGCTTGTCACGCTGATTGCCGTTTTTCTGTATCAGGCGGGGATTGGGCACCATCTGGACAAGGTCATCATCGGTTCGATTATTCCGCTGGTGCCCGGGGTCAATTTCACGAACGCCATCCGTGATATCGCGGATCAGGACTACATCGCGGGCTCGGTGCGGATGCTCGATGCACTGCTTGTGACGTTCTGCATTGCGCTCGGCGTCGGACTGATTATCACAGGATATCATCAACTGGCGGGAGGGCTGCAGCTATGAGTGATACCATTCGTTTAATTGCGGAATTTTTTGCCGCCTGCGTCGGAACGATTGCGTTTGCGCTGCTGTTCCAGGTGCCGCGGAAATACTACCTGTACTGCGGACTGGCAGGTGCCTGCGGCTGGATCTGCTATAAACTGATCCTCCCGCATACGACAGAGCCGGTGTCCATCTTTTTTGCAACGGTGCTCGTCATCCTTCTGTCGCGCAGCTTTGCGGTGTACAAGCGCTGCCCGGTAACGGTATTTCTGATTGCGGGTATTTTCCCGCTGGTGCCGGGAAGCGGCATCTACTGGACTGCTTTTTACGTGGTAACCAATGATCTGGAGCGCGCCGGTGCAAGAGGATTTCTGACACTGAAGGATGCAGTTGCGATTGTGCTTGGCATTCTCTTTGTTTTTGAGTTTCCGCAGAGCTGGTTCCGTAAGGTGTTGACAGACAAAAACAAATAACCTATTATTGTAGTAGAGATTATAAACAAGGAGGAAGGAAAACAAATGGCATTAAATCAGTTTTCCAGAACACAGCTTCTGCTCGGACAGGAGAGCATGGATCTTCTGGCGAATGCAACCGTTGCCGTTTTCGGTATCGGCGGCGTGGGCGGCTATACCGTGGAGGCACTGGCAAGAAGCGGTGTCGGCCATTTTGTGCTGGTAGACGATGATAAGGTCTGCCTCACCAACATCAACCGTCAGATTATTGCGACGAGAAGCAGTGTCGGAAAATATAAAGTAGACGTAATGAAAGAACGCATTCTGGATATCAATCCGAAAGCGGAGGTAGAGGTATACAAATGCTTTTATCTGCCGGAAAATGCGGACGATTTTGATTTTTCGAAGTATTCATACGTGGTGGATGCTGTTGATACCGTGACAGCGAAGATTGAGATTATCATGCGCGCCAAAGCGTGCAATGTGCCGGTCATCAGCTGCATGGGAGCTGGAAACAAGCTGGACCCGACGAAGTTCCGCGTGGCGGATATCTATAAAACGAACATGTGTCCGCTGGCAAAGGTCATGCGGCGTGAGATGAAAAAACGCGGCGTGAAGAAACTGAAAGTGGTCTATTCAGAGGAAAAATCCCTCCGTCCGCTTGAGGATATGAGCATCAGCTGCCGGACAAATTGTATTTGTCCTCCGGGAGCTGCAAGAAAATGCACGGAGCGGCGTGATATTCCGGGCAGCGTAGCGTTTGTGCCGTCCGTAGCAGGACTGATTCTGGCGGGAGAGGTCATCAAAGATCTTTCCGGTGTCAGAGAGAGACGGCAGCTGCAGTAAAAAATAAGAATAAAAGGGACGAGCCCCGGAAAAGCAGTTGTGCTTTCCGGGGCTCGCCTTGTGTTTATGGAGATTTGAAATTTGAAAAATTACATTACGGCAACAACATCATATTCGGTGCAGCCTTCGGTGAGCGGAATCAGATTTCCTTCTACTGCGGTTCCGTTTACCGTGAGGGAAGAAATACCTTTCTCCCTGTGCTCCGGATTCTGGAAGGTGATGTTATACCATGCACCGCGGAAGTATCTGCGGATCTTGAACTCTTCCATATCGGACGGAA
>OBZC01000679.1_pt1 | contig 34366 bp, 25 predicted proteins | sample 1538231 | NCBI WGS metagenome assembly OBZC01 (sample SAMEA2580225, study PRJEB22360) | human gut metagenome | biome: human gut; feature: human-associated habitat; material: faeces | place: Denmark | collected 2008/2010 | reverse complement strand
AGCTGTTGAATTAAAAGGACAGAGGGAATAGACGTTAACTAAACATTATTGGGTCTGACCCCTGTCCCATCAGGCTATGCTAACAGCTTCTCCATCTCATCGAGAAGTCCGGCAAATACATCAAGACCTGTCTTGATGGCGTCCGGCTTAGACATATCCACGCCCGCAATCTTTAAAAGCTCGATTGGATAATCTGAACCGCCGCTTGACAAGAACTTCATGTAGCGGTCAACTGCCGGCTGTCCCTCCTTGCGGATCATTGATGCTATCGCAACTGCTGCCGAGAAGCCCGTAGCATACTGGTATACATAGAATGGTGTGTAGAAGTGAGGTATTCTTGCCCACTCAACCTCAATATCCTTATCGACCACCATATCCGGTCCGAAGTACTCCTTGTTGAGCTCATAGTACATCTCGTTAAGAGACTTTGCTGTGAGACTCCTGCCCTGCTCCGCCATCTCATGTGCCTTCTTTTCAAACTCAGCGAACATCGTCTGGCGGTATACGGTTCCCTTGAAGCTGTCAAGGAAATGATTGATGAGGTATGCCTTCTCATTCTTATCCTTCGCATTATCTATAAGGTAGAAATTGAGGAGTGCCTCATTACATGTCGAAGCAACCTCAGCGACAAAGATTCTGTATGCAGCGTATACAAGAGGCTGTGTAGAATTTGACTTGTAGCTGTGAAGCGCATGTCCCATCTCATGTGCAAGAGTGAACATTGAATCTAAGTTGTCCTGATGATTTAAAAGCACATAAGGGTGTACACCGTTAGGTCCCCATGAGTAAGCTCCGCTTCTCTTTCCCTCATTCTCATATACATCAATCCAACCGCCGTTGAAGCCCTTATCAAGAAGCTCTATGTAATCCTTTCCAAGAGGTGCAACGCCCTTCTTTACGATTTCCTTTGCCTCCTCAAATGAGATATGCATATCAAAATCCTTCACCATAGGAGTGTACACATCATACATGTGAAGCTCATCCACGCCGAGTGCTTTCTTGCGGAGCTTAACATAACGGTGCATAAGAGGGAGCCCCTCATGGATTGTGTCGATAAGATTGTCATATACTGAGATTGGAATATTTCCGTCAAACAGATATGACTCAATGCTTGAGTTGTATTTTCTCACCTTTGCTGAGAACATATCACCCTTCACCAGAGATTCATAATTGGCAGCTATAGTATTTTCAAAATTCTTGTATGCGCCGTGCATCCGGGTGAAAGCATCCTTGCGGACTCTCCTGTCATTGCTTCTTATGAAAATTCCGTATCTTCCATGTGTTAATGTTACGTCCTCGCCATTCTCATCCTTTATTGTTCCGAACCTGACATCAGCGTTGTTAAACATGCCGAAAACCTTCTTTGGTCCTCCAAGAACATCCTCGGCTGAAGCTAATACAGCCTCCATATCAGGCGATAACACATGCGGCTTTCTTCTTGAAATATACTCCCACTTCTTTGCATAGAGCTTAAGCTCCTCACACTCACTCATATATCTGTCGACAACCGCATCATCTATGGTGAGCATCTCAGGACTTATAAAAGACAGCAGCTCACCTGTCTTTACCATAATATTCTCAGCTTCGCCCGAAAGTGCCTGTGACTCCGGATTGGCTGTATCCTGATCATAGAGCTGATGTGCATAACAGTAGATACGGTCAAGTAAATTCGTAAGCTTGTCCTCAAGCTTGAACACTGCAAGCATATTGGCGCTGCTCTCACCGATTTTACCCTTATAGCCTTCTATCTCCTCAGCAACCTTAAGTGCCTCAGCATACTCCTCTCTCCAAGCGGCAGCATCCGGATAAATATCCTCAAGTCTCCATGTGTATTTCCTGTCTGTCTCACTTCTTTTTAATACTTTATTAGCCATTGCATCCTCCCTGGGTTGGACTTATAATATTCCTGTCCTATACGAGTACATGAAACTGCCCCGAATAGAAATAATATACAACAAAACTGAAGCAATGACAAGAGAAGTATCTTCCTTTCATATCGGTCTGTTCAAAACAGAACACACATAATTTGTATAAACGGAGATTACCATGCAAAAAAAACACAAACTCACACTTTCAGATATAGAAGCCTTTATAGATAACTGCTCCGAAGCAGCATCCGAAGCTTATGAACCATATATTGATTTTGACCGCGAGCCGGACATCATAAGCTCACGCCTTCAGCCCGCACTGCTCCATAACAGCGGAATTGAATTATTTGAGGATGATAACGTGCCGGCACTCTACATTATAAACAGTGCACACGGTCTTATCGGCTGCTGCACTGCATTCACATATTATGATAATGACGGCACACTCACACATGAGTTGTCCGTGCTCATCGCCCCTGAATACCGACGCCATGGTCTGGGGCGCATGCTTGTAATGCAGATGTTATCAGTCATTGAAGCTGTTTATACGAAAAACAGAACCGACTCTGCCCCAGCCGGCAGTACTGATACAGTCACAGACCGCATTGACATAGCCGGCGGTACTGGTACATCCACAGGTCACAATGACGAAATTATAGATTCCTTTGACAAGGTTCGTGTCCTGTTAGTCGGCAGCAACGAATATTTTGCCGAAAGCTGTGGATTTATCTACTCACACAGCGAACATTTTATGACTAGGAAGTCCTACAATGATAATTATATTTCAATACAGCATTCGTCCACACAGCAGACACCTGACATCAACATCCGGAATGTAAATACATCCGATTTAAAATCAGCACTGATATGCTCCCGGCCTTCCATCTCCATCACCCGCACCTCCCACAGGACACCCGGGCACCACACCTACCGCCTATTCTGTGACGGCAGGAGCGCTTCTAAATGTACCGTATTGGAGTGCAGCGACTACGTGAACATTGCCAATGTCTACACCAACAAAAAATATCGTGGACAAGGCTTTGCCGGACGCCTCATAGATGCCGCTGCCGCTGACTTTCCACAAAAGAAGCTTCTATTACAGGTATCGGGCAGCAATACAGCCGCAATCCGCGCCTACACAGGCAATGGCTTTACATTCTATAAAACATTTGACTATTATGTTGCTGCTTTATCATAAAAAAGAGCTGTAACCCGCCTAAGAACTAATCTTCCACAGGCTGCAGCTCTTTTATTATTCTTTTTAATACATGAAATCCCTCAATAACACAATCACTGCATGCTTACTGCAGATTCGTATATCCCATCAGGTACTCGTCAACCTCCTTTGCGGCGTCACGTCCCTCACGGATTGCCCACACAACAAGAGACTGGCCTCTGTGCATATCTCCGGCGGTGAACACCTTGTCGACATTGGTCGCATGCTTTCCAGGTGCCGTATCGACATTCGTTCGTGCATTGAGCGTCACACCGAATGCGTCGGCAACATACTTCTGGGTGCCTAAGAAGCCTGCGGCGATAAGTACAAGGTCTGCCTCAAGCTCAAACTCACTTCCTGCTACCTCCGCCATCATCATGCGCCCTGTCTTTTCATCCTTCTTCGACTCAAGCTTCACGCACTTTACCTTACAGAGCTTTCCGTTCTTGTCCTTTATGAACTCCTTGACGGTGGTCTGATATAATCTAGGATCCTTTCCGAATACCGCGATTGCCTCCTCCTGACCATAATCCGTCTTGCAGACTCTAGGCCACTGTGGCCATGGATTGTTCTCAGCGCGTGTGTCCGGAAGCTTAGGCATCATCTCAAGCTGTACAACAGAGGCACAGCCAAGACGTATTGATGTTCCGACACAGTCATTTCCTGTATCTCCGCCTCCGATAACAACAACCTTCCTGCCCTTAGCGTCGATATACTTCTTATCCGCTAAATCAGAATCAAGCAGGCTCTTCGTCACGGATGTAAGGTAATCCACCGCAAAGTGTATTCCCTGTGCATCCCTTCCCGGTGCATTTATGTCTCTTGGATTGGCTGCACCACAGCAGAGAACAACTGCGTCATAGTCCTTTAACACCTTAGCCGCCTTCACATTATCACCGACATTGGCATTGGTGACGAACTCTATCCCATCCGCCTCCATGATATTGATTCTTCTGTCAATGATATGCTTCTCAAGCTTCATGTTGGGAATACCATAACGAAGAAGTCCTCCAACCCTGTCGGCACGCTCAAATACAGTTACCTTATGTCCTCTCTTGTTTAAGAGGTCTGCTGTGGCAAGTCCGGACGGACCTGAGCCGATAACGGCAACCCTCTTGCCGGTTCTTACCTTAGGCGGATTAGGTGCCACATAGCCCTGTTCAAATGCGTTCTCAATGATTGTCTTTTCATTCTCCTTTGTACTCACCGGCGAACCGTTAAGTCCGCAGGTACATGCCGCCTCACACAATGCCGGACATACCCTCGAAGTAAACTCAGGGAAATTGCTTGTTTTAGCAAGCCTGTTATATGCCCTGTGAAGATTGCCACTGTAGAGAAGATCATTCCACTCAGGTATCAGATTGTTGAGAGGACAGCCTGACACCATCCCCTTTAACAGCTTACCCGACTGGCAGAACGGAACCCCGCAATCCATGCATCGTGCCGCCTGCTGCCTCTGCTCCTCAATGGTGAGCGGAGTATGAAACTCATTGAAATTCTTTATTCTGTTCTTTGGCTTGACAGCCTCGCTGTCAACTCTCTCATAATCTAAAAATCCTGTCGGCTTTCCCATGAATTTCCCTCCTTACTTCGCTGCTTTATTAGCATAGAATGCTTCAATCTGTGCCTGCTCACTTGAAAGACCCTTCTCTTCCATCTGAACGATTCTCTGCATCATTCTCTTATAGTCATGAGGTACAATCTTCTTGAACTTAGGAAGATAATCTCCGAAATTGTCAAGAATCTGCTTACCCTTTATAGAGTTGGTGTATGCTACATGCTGCTGTATCATTTCCTTTAACTCTAATACATCATACTTGTCCGTCACTTCCTCAGTCGATACAAGCTCCTTGTTAAGCTTCTTGTAAAGGCTGCTGTCCTCGTCAAACACATAAGCAATACCACCGCTCATACCTGCGGCGAAGTTCTTCCCGGTTTTTCCAAGAATAACCACCCGTCCACCGGTCATGTACTCACAGCCATGGTCGCCCACGCCCTCGACAACCGCCTTTGCACCGGAATTACGGACGCAGAAGCGCTCACCGGCGACACCGTTTATATACGCCTCACCGCTCGTTGCACCATAGAGAGCCACATTACCGATGATGATATTCTCATCCTGCTTAAATCCGGAGCCGGTAGGTGGATATACCACAAGCTTTCCTCCTGAAAGTCCCTTGCCGAAGTAGTCATTGCTGTCTCCCTCAAGGCACATCGTAAGTCCCTTAGGGATAAATGCTCCGAAGCTCTGTCCGCCCGCGCCATGGCACATTATAGTGAAGGTATCCTCAGGAAGTGTGTCATCGTAGAGTCTTGTAATCTCAGAGCCGAACATAGTACCAAATGAACGGTCGGTGTTCTTTACATCTATTTCTATGCTTCTCTTCTGCTTCTTCTCAAGAGCCTGCCCCAGCTTCTTTAACAGAACCTTCTCATCAAGAGTTTTTTCAAGCTCGAAGTTATATACATTCTTGTGAAGATAGTCAATCTTCTCCTTGCCTGCATAAGGATTATCAAGAATTACCGAAAGGTCAATCTTTCCTTTCTTGACACCGCTGCCGTCCTTAGCCTGATATAACATATCGGTTCTTCCTACCATCTCGTCGATAGTCTTAAAGCCAAGCTTAGCCATGTATTCCCGAAGCTCCTGTGCAACGAATCTCATAAAGTTCATCACATACTCAGGCTTACCTGTGAATCTCTTTCGAAGCTCCGGATTCTGTGTAGCAATACCTACAGGGCATGTGTCCAGATTACATACTCTCATCATCACACAGCCAAGAGTTACAAGCGGCGCCGTTGCAAATCCAAATTCCTCAGCACCTAAAAGACATGCTACCGCAACATCGCGTCCTGTCATAAGCTTGCCGTCCGTCTCGACAACAACCTTGTTTCTAAGACCGTTCATTATGAGTGTCTGGTGTGCCTCGGCAAGTCCAAGCTCCCAAGGAAGTCCCGCATTGTGGATGGAGCTTCTAGGTGCCGCACCTGTGCCTCCGTCATAGCCCGATACCAAGATAACCTGTGCTCCCGCCTTAGCAACACCTGCCGCTACGGTTCCGACTCCTGCCTCCGATACAAGCTTTACGGATATACGTGCCTTCTTGTTGGCGTTCTTAAGGTCATAGATAAGCTGTGCCAGATCCTCAATCGAATAGATATCGTGATGTGGTGGCGGTGATATAAGACCAACACCCGACGTTGAATGTCTTGTCTTGGCTATCCAAGGATATACCTTTCCGCCCGGAAGATGTCCACCCTCACCAGGCTTAGCACCCTGTGCCATCTTAATCTGAATCTCATCGGCACTCACAAGGTATCTCGATGTGACACCGAAACGTCCCGAGGCTACCTGCTTGATTGCCGAACAGCGGTTGAGGCCATCCGGTCCGATTGTAAGTCTTTCAATATCCTCGCCGCCCTCACCTGAGTTGGACTTTCCGTGAAGTGTGTTCATGGCGATTGCCATTGCCTCATGTGCCTCCTGGGATATAGAGCCGTAAGACATAGCTCCTGTCTTGAAACGTCTCACGATAGAATCTACGCTCTCTACCTCATCTATAGAGATTCCCTTCTCAGGATACTTGAAATCCATAAGACCTCTCAGATTGATTGGCTCAAGCTCCTCATTGATAAGCTTGGAGTATTCCTTGAAGGTAGCATAATCTCCGTTTCTTGTGGCAAGCTGGAGAAGATGGATTGTCTGAGGGTTGTAGAGGTGCTCCTCCTTGCCGCTTCTGAACTTATGGCTGCCTGCACTGTCAAAGGTGGTATCCGTCTGAAGTCCAAGGGGGTCATAAGCTCTGTCATGATTTGCATTGATATCATTCTCGATATCCTTAAGTGTGATTCCACCCACACGGCTCACCGTATTGGTAAAATATTTGTCCATAACGCTCTTGTCAATACCGATTGCCTCAAAGATTTTGGAGCCCTGATATGACTGTATTGTAGATATGCCCATCTTAGATGCAATCTTTACTATACCGCCAAGAACCGCCCTATTATAATCATCGACTGCCGCATAGTAATCCTTGTTAAGCATTCCAAGGTCTATAAGCTCCCTTATGCTGTCTAGCGCAAGATACGGGTTGACTGCACTCGCACCGAAGCCTAATAGTGTTGCGAAATGATGTACCTCTCTAGGCTCACCGGACTCAAGGATAACCGAAACCTTGGTTCTCTTCTTGGTTCTAACAAGATAGTCCTGCATTGCCGATACAGCAAGCAGTGACGGTATTGCTACATGATTCTCGTCAACTCCTCTGTCCGAAAGAATGAATATATTCACTCCCTCACGGTAATGTCTGTCAGCTTCAACGAAGAGACGGTCGATTGCCTTCTCCATCGATGTATTCTTGTAATATATAATAGGAAGAACCGCAACCTTGAAGCCCTCCTGATTCATATTCTTAATCTTTAACAAATCCGTGTTGGTAAGTATCGGATTGTTGACTCTTAATACCTGACAATTTCTCGCCGTCTCCTCAAGGATATTTCCATCGGCTCCCAGATACATTGTAGTCGATGTAACTATCTTCTCTCTAAGTGCATCGATAGGAGGATTCGTAACCTGTGCAAAGAGCTGTTTAAAATAATTAAACAGAGGAACCGTCTTAGTTGAAAGTGCCGCAAGCGGAGTATCGGCTCCCATTGCTGCTATAGGCTCAGTTCCGCCAAGTGCCATAGGCAGAATCGATGTCCTGAAATCCTCGTAGGTGTAGCCGAATGCCTTCTGTAACTTAGCCCGCTCCTCCTTGGAATACTCCTCAACTCTCTGGTTCGGAATCTTTAAATCCTTGAGCATTACGAGGTTGCTGTCAAGCCACTCGCCATACGGTCTTTTTGAAGCGTATTTCTCCTTGAGTTCATCGTCATCTATAACCTCTCCCTTTACCGTATCCACCAAGAGCATCTTGCCCGGTCTTAATCTCTCCTTCACCTTAATGTTTGATGTAGGAATATCAAGCACACCAACCTCGGATGAGAGAATAAGCTGGTCATCATTAGTTATATAGTAACGTGATGGACGAAGACCGTTCCTGTCAAGCACCGCTCCCATGATATCTCCGTCCGAGAAAAGAATGGAAGCCGGTCCATCCCAAGGCTCCATCATTGTCGCATGATATTCATAGAAATCTCTCTTTTTCTGGCTCATGCTCTGATTGTTAATCCAAGGCTCAGGAATAAGTATCATTACCGCAAGAGGAAGTTCAAGACCACTCATCATAAGGAACTCAAGCGTATTGTCAAGCATCGCCGAATCTGAGCCTTCCTGATTTACAATAGGAGTTACCTTGCTCATCTCTCCCTCAAAATACTTAGTCTCCATGGACTCCTCACGTGCATGCATCTTATCGGCATTGCCACGGATGGTATTTATCTCACCATTATGTACGATTATCCTGTTCGGATGAGCTCTCTGCCAGCTTGGATTTGTATTGGTACTAAAACGCGAATGTACCGTAGCTATCGCAGTCTCATAATCAGGACTGTTCAAATCATCAAAGAAGGTTCTAAGCTGTCCAACAAGGAACATCCCCTTGTAGACAATTGTTCTGCTCGATAATGAAGCGACGTATGTATTATCGTTACTCTGCTCAAACACTCTTCTCACTACGTAGAGCCTTCTGTCAAAATCCAGTCCCTTTGCTATTCTTGCCGGTTTCTTTATAAAACACTGCCAGATACTAGGCATGCACGCAATTGCCTTAGAGCCTAGTACATCAGGATTAGTCGGAACCTCTCTCCAGCCTAATAGTTCAAGACCTTCCTTCTGGGTAATAATCTCGAACATCTTCTTAGCCTGATTGCGCTTGAACTCATCCTGCGGGAAAAAGAACATACCGACACCATATTCTCTCTCCCCACCTATATTGATTCCGAGTGATTTGGCAACCTTGGAAAAGAATTTATGGGATATCTGGAGCAGAATACCTACACCATCACCGGTCTTGCCTTCCGCATCCTTACCTGCACGGTGTTCAAGATTCTCAACAATCTTCAGGGCATTCTCAACAACCTGATGTGTCTTAACGCCCTTGATATTGACAATCGCACCTATACCACAGTTATCGTGCTCAAAATCCGGGCTGTATATTGATGGTTTCACTTCACATACATTGCTCATACAAAACCTCCTTTTATTTTGCTTGAAAAACTTGTACTTAATATACACTTTTTTTATTTCCTTGTAAATATTTATTTTCTTAATATCGTCTGATTATTTGATATTATATTATTGTAATATGTATTGTCTGATATTTCTTGGAATAACATTTTTATTGAATCCCAATATTAAACAAAATAAAAGCCCTTTGAAGATTTTGCAAAGAAAAAAATGATAAATAATAACTCTCAGCAAAACCCTCATGGAGCTTTCAAAATATATTGTCTTAATTGTGTATTCAAATATATGGCTTGCTTTATAACATTTGAAAAATGTAAATTTGTGCATTAAAAATATAAAGCCATAGTTAAATCCGGGTTAATATTCTTATGTGCATGGTAACAATGTTAAAGGAAATTGTAGAAAATTTCTTTTTCTACATGGTTATAATTTCCTTACAGTACCAGTTATCATCTGTCTGGCTCAGTCTTTCCCCCTGTTCAACAATCGGATGACTCGCATCATTTCCGGGGATGAATCTTATGAAACCAATCTTCCCATCGGACATAAGTACCTTCTTCGATACATAACGTTTTCTCAGGTTCTTAAGAAAAATCATCACAAGCTTCCTGTCAAGCCCCTTAAACTCATCCCTGTACAGCATATCGAACACATCAAATGCAAGGTTAGCCTCCTTATAGGTTCTCTTAGCAACCATCGCGTCATATATATCCGAAAGAGTGGTTATTCTGGTTAAAAGCGATATCTCATCCCCCTTAAGTCCATCCGGATATCCGTCCCCTGTAAGCTTCTCATGGTGGTGTCTTGCAATGTCACGCACAGTCTCCCCGAACTGACTGCCAAGCATCTCATAAGAAAATACCGGGTGAAGCTTGACGATATTATATTCAGCCGATGTCAGCCTCCGCGGTGAATTGATTATTTCCTCAGGTATCTTCGTCTTTCCTACATCATGCAGCAGCCCGGCAAGCACCAGCGTCCTGACATCATCCTCCGGCAGTCCAAGCCACTTACCCATAAAAGCATTCATAAGCGCAACATTCAGTGAATGTCTCTGCAGACCCTCATCCATCGGTCTTGGGAAATTGATGCATGAGAAGATTGTGACAGGGTCTATCTTGATAAGCTTATCCGATATATTGTCTACAAGCTTGTCAATCTCATCAGATTCAATCCCTATATCTATATTATGCAGCATGCCATTGACATTATCCGTAAGACTGCTGTAGCCGGAAAGCTTTTCCAGAAGCTCCTGTCTTTTCTCAGGCAGCATATGTTCACTGGCAATAATATCATAAAAGCCTTCCTCATGAACCGTTATATTTCTGTCTCCCTTATTGAAATTATACAGCTTTCTCAGCTTTTCACCAGTCAACACCTCTCCCTTTGGAATCAACAGTGTGTAACCTGTACTGTCATAAATGTTATCCTTAAGCACAAGTCCCTCCCACAGATATTCAATTGGCAGCTTGTGTAAATTTTTCATTTTCATTTTCAAATTGAGTCCCCTCTATTCTGCAGCCATATTCCTCAGTCAGCATATTATCATTCTGTTTTCTAACGACACTGCAATAGAAAATAAGCGCCCTGTTATCCACATTTATCACCATGCGGAAGCAGTCTCCCTTCTCGAAGCTTCCGCTGTCCATTTTGACAAGTATTCCATCTGAGCTCATATTCACGGTCATAAGCTTCATCGGCTTGTTGAGCCGCACCTCTCTGTCCCCGAAACACAGCTCCGTGATAATTCCCTTTGTAAGAAGCTTATATCTTCGTTTCCTGCGATTTTCCTTTTCCCTGTGCCTTCCAAGAAGTACAACCATCTCATTATCTATAACTGCGCCTGTAAGATTTCCCTCATACTCATACAGCTTATCCGGTCCGAAAATCAAAACCGTTACATTATAGTTCCCCTTTTGTGCTATGCTGTCGGCACTGATATAGCATATATTCCTGTCCTTGATGAATCTTATTATTCTGGTATCTGCAAGCAGCATTCCGTCCTCTGTTCTCTTAATCAGTATTCTGCGGCTTCTTAAAATATTGTCATTCATATACCACCGCCTCCTTTCAAACCGGCACCCGGTAAATCAGACTATCCGAACAGCTCCCCTTCTTCCTGAAGCTAATTTAATTTTATCAAAACAAATCCTATCTGTCTATAATACAATATAACCATTATCACACCTTCTGCCTTATTAATTTTATCGTAATTATCCTTTACTTTTTTCACTCCAAACTTATAATTAAATTTATGAGAATGCTGTCGTGGGACAAAACAAGCTCTATAAACTTAGCGTGTTTATTATATTTATGCATATCACGACTTTTAGAAGAAGCTTAGATGCTCTTCAACATCTACAATAATTAATTTCCGGAGGTTTCCTATTTATGACTGAGCATAAAAAATTCAGCCTTAAAAGCTTTTTTACACGAAAAAAAATATTTTACTGCATATACATGCTCCTTCTGCTTGTCATAACAGGCTCTCTTAATATAGCTGCGCGGAAAAGTACAGCATTTGCCGAATGGTACTCAACACACATATATAAATTTCTGGTAACCACGGTCGGAAGGCTTGTTGGCTTCCTTCCATTTTCACTGTATGAGCTTCTTATAATATTGGGAATAGCATTACTGTTCTGGATTATTTTCAGAATCGTTTACCTTATAATAAAGAAGAGGGCAAAAAGAATACTGACTCTGTTCGCAGGCGTATTTGCACTGTTGCTCACCGTCCTCACACTGTTTACTCTCAACTGCGGGGTCAACTACCACAGAAGACCGTTTTCCTACTATTCAGGTCTTACTGTAGCCAGGCAGTCGACGGATGTTCTGACCAGTCTATGTCAGTCCCTCATAGCCGAGGCAAATGCGCTTGTTCCATATATAGATACCGTCGAGGTTCCGGATGATGAGGATGGAACACACTACGGAAACATATTTTCACTTGATAACACCGACACCGTTGCTGAAGCAGTCAAGGCTATGAACAATCTCGGAACCATATACCCTGTGCTCAATGGGTACTATCCTAAGGCTAAGCCTGTTCTGTTCTCAAAGGTAATGTCCTACGAATTTATAACCGGAGTGTACTCCTTCACCATTGAAGCTAACTACAACAATGATGTTCCGGACTATGTGAAGGCAGACACTATATGCCATGAGCTTTCACACCTTCGCGGCTTCATGCGCGAGGATGAAGCGGGCTTCATCGCATACCTTGCCTGCATACACTCAGACAATGTGAACCTTAAGTACAGCGGAATTTTAAATGCACTCTCATACGTTCTTAACTCAGTCTACTCTAATTGCGGAGCGGCAGTCTACACTGAGCTGTACAAGAGCATGGACATACAGCTCATGCGCGATTATCTGTATGACAGCCGATATTGGGATAAATACAGAACCCCTGTTGCAGAGGTGGCAGACGCTGTAAACAACGCCTATCTCGTGGCGAATGCTCAGACTGACGGCGTAAAGAGCTATGGCAGGATGGTTGACCTTCTCCTTGCATACTACATTTCACAACACAATTAGATTACGGCATGTCAAAACATGCGATATAAACTTAGCTGTGTATAACGTATTATATTTATGCATATCACGACTTTGGGAGAAGCTTAGATATTCTTAGAACTCTGCTAAGTCCCCAGCCAAAAGCAGCACGGATGCTGCTTTAGAAGCAATGCATACATGGATGTATGCTTTGCTTCGGTGGCGAACGTATAGAACACCTTTATCAGAGTTCTTAGAATATCTTGTTTCGTACAATGGAGCTGATATGCATAAATATAATACGTTATACACTCACAAATTAGATTGGCATGTTTTGACACACTGTTATCTATTCGTTGCTTCTCTCATGCTCTATCTCATTATCGATTGCAAGCTTCACCCTCTCCTGTGTTTTCTTAACCTCAGCATCATGCCCTGTGAGCGCCGCGAACGGAGCGAACTGGGCAGCTCTGTCCGCTATCGGCATGTGAGGTCTGTCCCTTGACACATGATGTGGCATATCTATTATATCATCATATCTGCTGCTGCCTGCCACATTCTTATAGAATTCCTCACTTATTTCCCCCTGAAAGCTGCCCTCATTCATGCCCTGTGACCTCCGATCTGACCATTACGCGATATCGCCGTCGCGCCATCCTCAAGGTTCATGCCCTTTAATATGGCATTTTTGCCGAATTTCTTCTTGATGTCGAGTACCGCCTGCTGCATCTGACGCTCCTTGGCAAGCTGCTTCTTCTCCTGCTCCTTCTCACGCTCAAGCTTCTCATAGTCGGTAAACAAATCAAGCTGTGTAAATTCCGGCTCATCATCCGCAAGACTCTCATCTACCACCTTGCAGGCAACCACATTTATTCTCCTCACAAGAAGATTTCTGTTGATTATCCTGTCAAAAAGCTCCATCATTGCGTCTATAATCAGCTTCGTTGAAGAAGTCCTGTGTGCAAGATTCTGTGTTCCGTGTGCATGCTTTGGTATCCTTCTTCCGTAGCCGTCTAACACAATCTCACCCTTATACTTTTTAGCAATCTCCGGATTGGTGAGGTTCTCAACGTCATAGCCGATGGTGAGCACAAGCTGGTTCGTGACAAGGTGCTTATCAACAAGTCCAAGCACCAGCCCATCCGTCATTTCCTTGACAATAAGCCTTGCCTTGTCCGCAGTGTACGGACATGAAAGCACCTGCCCCTCACTCACACTGTTCGTCTCAGACCTGTAGGACTTGATATCCGCCATCGTGCACGGCTCATAGCCCCACGCGTGGTCTATTAGAAGCTCCGCATTCACTCCGAACAGCTTATAGAGCAAATCCTCATTATAGTACTCATCCTTCTTCCCGATGGAGCACCTTGCTACATCACCCATCGTGTACATTCCGTATTCATTGAGCTTTTTCGTATAGCCGCGCCCGACGCGCCAGAAATCCGTCAACGGTGTATGCCCCCACAGCAGACGGCGGTAGCTCAGCTCATCAAGCTGTGCAATCCGCACTCCCTCCTCATCGGGATGCGCATGCTTGGCAACTATGTCCATTGCGACCTTGCACAGATACAGATTAGTCCCTATTCCCGCAGCAGCGGTTATGCCTGTCTCCGACTTAATCTCATGTATCAGCTTCGTTGTAAGTTCCCTTGCCGTCAGCTTATACATTCTCACGTATTCAGTAATGTCAATCATCACCTCATCGATGGAATACACATGTATGTCCTCCGGCGCAATGTATCTAAGATATATCTGATATATCCTTGTGCTGTATTCCATATAGTACGCCATCCTCGGAGGTGCCGCAATATACCCAACCTTAAGACTTGGGTTTTCTTGAAGCTCCGGTGCAAATACGGATTCACCTGTAAAATGTCTGCCGCTTCCCAGCCTGCGCGCCCTGTCCCTGTTGACCTCGCGTACCCTCTGTACAACCTCAAAAAGCCTTGCTCTCCCCGGTATCCCATAAGCCTTCAGGGATGGAGAGACAGCAAGGCATATTGTCTTTTCAGTCCTGCCTGCATCAGCCACAACAAGATTCGTTGTCAGCGGGTCAAGTCCACGCTCTCTGCACTCTACTGATGCATAAAAGGATTTTAAATCAATTGCAACATAGATTCGTTCCGTAATCAGACCTCCTCATGGCAAAACTTATTTTCTTATAAGCTTTCCTGCTACCATAAGTATACAAAAAACAACGAAATTTGCAAGAACTATGCTCGCACCTACGGGCAGATTGAAGCTGTATGAGCTATATAATCCCACAAAGAAACACAATACGGAGACTATACCGGATATGATAACAACCTTTCTGAAGCCCTTCACAACTGCACCTGCCGAGAGTGTCGGGAATATAATAAGGCTGGATATAAGCATTGTGCCCATTATTCTCATTCCTACTACTATTGTCAGTGCTGTGAGTACCGCTATGAGCATATTGTAAAACTCAGCCCTCACTCCTGTTGCTTTTGCAAAATCACTGTCAAAAGTGATTGCAAATATCTTGTGATAGAAAATAAAAAACAGTATCAGGACAATCACCGACAATATGACACTTATATATACGTCAGTCCTGCTCATGGCCAGTATGCTTCCGAACATATAGCTGTATACATCCGTGTTAAGCCCTCCGCTTAATGATGTAACAGTGACACCCGTCGCTATGGCAACTGACGACACCAGCGCTATTGCCGAATCAGACTGAACCTTGCTGTCCTTTCCAAGCTTCAATATGAAGAAAGCTGCAACAATCACAACAGGAACTGCGATTGCAAGAGGTGCTACATTCATAACCGCAGCAACGGACAAAGCTCCGAATCCTACATGTGACAAGCCATCACCTATCATTGAAAATCTCTTGAGCACAAGGCTGACTCCGAGAAGCGCACAGCACAGCGCAACAAGTCCGCCTGCAATCATGGCTCTCACTATAAAATCGTATGAAAATAACAGCTTCACTGTATCAAACATAGCGTTCTCCCTTCTTCACCTTATCCAAAAGACTCTTACCCGTATTTTTATCCATGTCCTTATCTTTGTTTTCATTCCTATCAATAGGCACTTTAGCGGTGCTGTCTGTCTCTTCGCTGTTTTTATAATCAAGCCCAAGGAAATGCCTTGCCGCCTCGCTGTCTAAATACTTATCAGCCGGTCCGAAATATCCGCAGCCTGAACGCTTATTCACATGGAGAATAAGTCCCGCATCGGACACGGCCTTGTTGAGGTCATGCGATACCATAAGTATTGTGGTCTTTTTCTCCCTGTTAAGTCTCTTTAACAGCTCATAGAGCTCCTCCGTAGCAACCGGATCAAGCCCTGTGGTCGGCTCATCAAGAAGCAGAAGCTTGTCCGTCGCGCACATCGCCCTGGCAAGAAGCACCCTCTGCTTCTGTCCTCCCGAGAGACTTCCAAAGGAAGCCCTCACATAGTCTGCCATACCGAAATCACTCAGTATCTCCATAGCCTTGGCCTTCTCCGCCCTGTTATAATAAGGTCTTAAACCCATCTTATTCAGGAAGCCGGACATAACTACCTCCTTCACCGTAGCCGGGAAATTCTTCTGGTAATCCTTCTGCTGCGGGAGATATCCTACATCGGCTCTGCTCATCCCATCACCATATTCAAGCTTTCCTCCCTGTATCTTCGCAAGTCCAAGTATTCCCTTAAGGAGACTGCTCTTTCCTGCTCCATTCTCACCCACTATACATACATAGTCACCTCTGTTAAGCTCAAAGCTCACATCCGAAACCACTATTCCGTCCTCATAACCAACACTTATATTTTCACATCTAAGCTGTGCCATCAGTTAAGTCCCTCCTTAAGCTTCTCCACATTATTCCACATTATATCAAGGTATGTCACACCATTCTCATATTCCTGTCTGCTGACATTGTGTGCTGAATGTAACAGGAGAAGCTTAACTCCTGTCTCCTCAGCAATCGTCCTCGCCACCTTCGGGTCTGCAAGCTCTTCATAGTATACCGCCTTAGCCCCGCTCTCCTTTATCTCATCAATCATCCTCATAACACTGCTTATGGACGGCTCGGACTCCGCTGAGCAGTCATGATATGCCGAAACACAGTCAAAATCGTACTCTCTCACAAAATATGTCATCGCAAAGCGTCCGCCAAAAAATATCGTCCTGCGAGCACTCTCCTCGCTCACCTGCCTGAACGCTGCATCAACTTCCGCTAACTTATCTATATACTCATCTGCTCTCTGTCTATACTCCTCCGCATGCTGCGGATCTTTCTCCATAAGTGCATCAACTATATTCTCAACCATCTGCATAGCATATACCGGAGAAGTCCATATATGCGGGTCATACTCATGTGTATGTCCGGAATGGCTGTGGCCCGCGTGCGAATCATGTTCATCATCCTCATGAGCACCGTGTTCGTCATCCTCATCCGTATCCTCATGAGTAATGTGCTCATGAGCAATGTGCTCATCCACGAAATAGTCCTCCTCCTTTTCAAGCGTAATACCATCGGACACATCCACAACCATAACGCTGTCATCAAGGCTGTCTATTATCGTCTGAGCCCATACCTCCATATACTTTCCTGTGTATATGAACATATCACTCTCCCGTATCTCAATCATGTCCGCCGGGCGCAGATCATACGAATGGCTCTCCATCCCCGGAGGAAGAAGAAGCGTCACATCAGCATAATCGCCGGCTATCTGCCTTGCAAAATCATACTGCGGAAATAATGTCGCCACAATCTTCAATTTTTTTCCGGATTCATCACCGGCAGCACCGCTGTTATCACTGCTGCCCTTAGAACATCCGGCGGCAAAAGCACATATTCCCACAGCAAGCGCACATATTATAAGTACAAGCCTTTTTCGCGAACGCAGTCTGTCCATATTATAAAAATATCCTTTCTATTATTAATCTGAGTGGATAATCGCGAATCCCCCATATCCACATCAACCTCAGCCTTATATGTTTCATTTGAATTTGAAAACCAATTTCATATTGCTTTTTTATTATACCAATAGAACTGTTTTTGTCAAGAAAGAATTTTTTACTATATGCCGTACAATTATTCGGCAGGGATTCGGGTATCAAAACATGCCACATACCTAGCTGTGTATAACGTATTATATTTATGCATATCACGACTTTTGTCCGAAGCTTAGATGTTCTTAGAACTCTGTTAAGCACCTAGCCAGAACCGGCACGGATGCCGGTTCAGAAGCAATGCATACAAGGATGTATGACGGCTTCGGTGGCGAACGTATAGAATACCTTTATCAGAGTTCTTAGAACATCTTAGTTTCGGACAATGGAGCTGATATGCATAAATATAATACGTTATACACTCAGAGAATAAACAGGCATGTTTTGACACCCGAATCCCGCGCAACACAGAAAAAGACCGGCAGCCCCCATATACGCCATGGACGCTGCCGGTCTTTTATCACATGTTACTCAACCGGTTTATACCTTGTGAACACCTTATCCCCTCCGACAACCTGCTTGGTTCCGTCTGAGTCGACAATCACATAATCCCCCTCCTGAATAAAGGTCACTCCTCTTCTGTGTCTTATATAAGGACACACAATCGAACCATTATCGCGGACAACCTTTAAAAGCTTGTCCGTGATAATCCAGCCCTTCGTGACTATATCCGAGAAAAGCTCAAAGCCATCCTCTAACCCCTTTCCAAGCTCATATTTCGTTACCTCTGCCTCCATAGGAATCCTCGTACACTTCATAAATACCGCCTCCGTTTCTTTACATTATGTATTTAGCTTTGAAAATATTTATCCTCAAACTTATCAACAGGTATCGGCTTTGAAAAATAGAAGCCCTGAAACATTTCACAGCCAATCCCGGACAGAAAGTCAAGCTGCTTTTCTGTCTCCACACCCTCTGTGATGACATCCATATTGAGTGCCTTAGCCATAGTTATTATGAATTTAAGGATTTTCCTGCTTCGTTCCTGATTATCTGTCTCACGAAGAAATAACATATCTATCTTGAGCAGGTCTGCCTTAATGTCCTTAAGTGTATTAAGTGAGGAATATCCGCTTCCGAAATCATCTATCTCTATCTGGAAACCAAATTTCTGAAGCCTGTCTAAAATTTCCATATGCATCTTTACATCCGACATTATGACAGTCTCCGTAATCTCCAGATTAAGGTGCTTAGGCGCTATTCCATACCTTCTGACGATACCTGTAAGCACATTATATAAATCAAGATAATAGAAATCCTTGGCTGATATATTTACCGAAATGTGGTAATCCTCATATCCGGCAGCATTCCATTCCTTAATCTTCTCTGCCGCCTTCTCCCATATAAAATTGTCAAGCTTATATATTATTCCCGTCTTCTCCAATATCCCTATAAATGAATCCGGATACAGCAGACCTCTCTTAGGATGCTTCCACCTTACAAGTGCTTCTGCACCAAGAAGTGCACCTCTGCTGTCGAGCTGAGGCTGCAGATACATACAGAATTCCCCATTTTCCAATGCCTTATCGAATTCCGCAACAATACTCTTTTCATGCATCAGCCGTTTCATATCGCTCTCATCATAATATGAAATTACCTGATTATAGTCTCCCTTTATTCTCTCAATTGCCATATTCGCTTTATCGTACATCGTCTGAACAGGCTCATTTACATCCTTAATCTCATATACACCTGCATACACATGCAGCTTGTATATTCTGTCCTCCATCAATGAACACAATATTTTTATATTATCAAGCAGATACTTCTCATCAAAATCCTTTTTAAGCACAATCTGTACGAATCTGTCCCCTGCAATCCTCCCCAGAACAGAATTTTTTGCTCCTTTTTCCTTTAGAAGCTCCGCTTCCTTTTCAAGTATCTCATCACCCTTATCATCGCCGAACAGCTCATTCACCAGCTTGAAATCCTTGATATTAGATGCAAGCATATACATGCTCTCACCGGCATGCTCCCTGATAAAGCTCTCAGCCTCATCAAAAAAGCCCTCCCTGTTATATACCCCTGTAAGCCGGTCATGCGTCGCACGGTACTTTTCATCCCTAAGGCGCTTCATATCCTCTGTCTTATCCTCTATTCTGAAAAAACAGCCGATTGACGCCCCATCTTCATCGTACATGCTGCGATACTCAAATCCAAAGAAACGCTTAACTCCGCCAACTGTCAGCTCGTCCTCCCAGTACGCACTGTCCCTGCCTTGATTCTGCTCACGCCAACGTACATACTGCTTCTCAATCCTGTCAATATCTTCCCCCTCATTCCACTTTGTAAAAAGCTTCTTTGCGGCCAGGTTAACATACACACAGCTTCCATCAACATCAAAGCATATAACGCCATTGCCAATCTCTTCAATAACGTATGACTGCGTCCTCAGCGCAAGATTTTTTGGTGTGTAATAAAGAGTAAAATATCTTACCAAGGGACCCATTACAGCATAAAAAAGCACTGAAAAATCAATCTCAAGCCCGACGAACAGAAATCCTGCATTCACCATAATAACTACCGCAAGCAGAATGACTATCACCGCATACTTCTTTCTGTAAAATCTCGGTGACACTATCGTCTTATATATGAGTGCGATAAACGTCAGCGCAACCATCACGTAGCACAGCGCAAGATGTATGCCCATACAGCCATGCGGCTGCGATGTCCAGTAGTACTGCCCATTGCTCCCATCATATAACTGTATCATTGAAAACACATGTCCGGTAAAATTATTCACCAGAATACTTATGGAATCAAGCAGAATCATAACAAACAGAATGGTTCTTGGCAGTCTTGTAACCAGCCTGACCTCGGTATACTCCATCGCATAATCCGTAAGCTGGTATGTCAGCCAGTCAATACTCAGATAATACATTCCCAGCAAAAAGCACGCCGGCTGCCTTCCATATCCCGCAGCTATCAGATAAAGTGCATAGAGCAGTGCAGTCATCGCCCCTGCAAATATCACCTTAATTACAGGTCCGGTCATCTTACTTCTGCTCCCTGCCGCCTTGACAATGGAGCCAATAAGTAATGCTGTCAAAATTATATATAAAACGGCAAAACTCGTTCTCAACATATTTTTGTCCCCCAACCCTTTTATTGTCCTAATTTTACCATATTTCAAAAAAAATGGCAAACAACATTGCTGTCATCTGCCATTAAATTTGTATATTTTACTATCCCCTTGCCAGCTTCCCTCTGATTTTGGTGGAAGCAAACTCAATGATGAGCACAAGAACCATAAGTCCCCATATAAATGCTCCTACCATAGCCCATCTACGGCTGTTAAGGCACTGCATAAGCGAAGCTCCGATACCACCTGCACCTACAATACCGAGTGTTGTGGCATCCTTAAGATTGATGTCAAATCTGTATATTGTTGTCGATATGAAGCTCGCTGTGAGCTGAGGAAGCACACCATAACGAATCTTCTGGAACGGTGTACATCCCATGGCATCAAGGCTCTCCAGAATCTTGGTATCAAGATCCTCAATCGCCGTTATATACATCTTGGATATCATTCCTATAGAACATACCGACTGGGTGACAACTCCACAGAATGCACCCGGTCCTGTAACTCTTATCCACATAAGTGCCCATACAAGGCTCGGTATGGTTCTGATAAGCAGGATAAACACCCTGAAAATGTATGCCACCGGCTTCGGCATTATCGTTGTCGATGCAAGAAAAGCAAACGGTATCGCCAGTATCGCACCGAACAATGTACCAAGAACGGCAATCGCTATCGTCTGGAACAGAAGATACGGCACATCGGAATCTCCTGTACCGAACATTAGCTTGGTATCCGGGTGAAACACACCATGCATAACACCCTTGGCAACCTCCGTACCTGTTGCCGTCATTCCGGAAAAATGTATATCAGAAGCCGACCATCCGATTATAACCGCAATTACAAGTACTATTCCAAGATACAGAAGCCACTTGTGAGGCTGTCTTTCATACATTTCAAGAACCGTCACCTTCTTCTCAGCCCTATCCAAAATACTTTCCGCATTTTCTTTTTTATTTACAGTACTTTTTCTATTTTTACCCATGTCTATCTCCATGCTTTCCTAATACTTAGCTGAGCTTCTTTCTCAGATACTCACTGAAAAACTCAATCGCAACAACAACCACAAACAGCGCAAGGAGTACCATTCCAAGTCCATTGTAATCGCGCCATCCGATACGCTCATTGATGGTTATTCCAAGACCGCCTGCGCCTACATATCCAAGAATTGCTGAGGCTCTTACGTTCATCTCAAAGCAGTAAAGGCTGTGGCTTAAATATACAGGGAGAATCTGCGGAATACATGCCGACCAGAAAGCCTGAAATTTATTCGCGCCAAGCGCTTCCATCGCCTCAAACGGACCCATATCTATAGTCTCTATGCTCTCATAGAGCATCTTAGCCACAACTCCGAATGTAAATATCGCGATGGCAAGTGTTCCGGCAAATGTTCCAAGCGAGAAAATAAGCGCACATACCAGCGCAATAATAAGTGTAGGCACCGTTCTTACAAGAGCCAGTATAAATCTGATGACGCTCACAACAACACGATTGTGAATAATATTGCTTGAAGCAAGCACCGCAAAGGGAAGTGCAGCCGCACAGCCTATAACAGTACCTAAGACGGACATTTTTATAGTGTCGATAAGCGGTGATATAACCTTGCCAAAGAAGCTCCACTTTGGATGGAAAATCTTGCCAAGAATTACAAAAAGCTCATTTATTCTCGAAAAGACCGTAGCGAAGCTGAAGCCGGTCATCTTAAATGCCCAGAAAAGCACAATGAACAGCACAATAAGTATGAGCGGCATTCTGCTTCTAGGTCTTACCGTTGTATGTCCATTGGCGATAGTGATAACCTGCGGCTTGAATATGCGGTCAAAAAGCTTGACCTTAGCCTTAGGTGCCTTATACTCTTCACTCATAAACGCACCTCCTAGTTATCGGACTTCTCTGTAGTAGGAACCGCTGTGCCATTGTACACCTCGTCAAGCTGTTCCTGAGTAATGCTTGAAGCAGGTCCGTCAAAAACAATCTCTCCCGCTCTTACGCCAATTACACGGTCACAGTAGTTGAGTGCCAGGTCAACATGGTGTATGTTCAGAAGAATGGTAATCTTATATTCCTTGTTGATTCTCACGAAATCACTCATAACCTGACGTGCTGTAACCGGATCAAGGCTCGCAACAGGCTCATCGGCAAGAATAATTGAAGGATTCTGGTTTAAGGTTCTTGCAAGTGCAACTCTCTGCTGCTGTCCTCCCGAGAGCTGGTCACATCTTGTATATGCCTTGTCAAGGATACCTACCTTATCAAGGCTCTCTAAAGCCCTCATCTTCTGTTCCTTGGTAAATATTCCGAATAATACTCTCCAGAATGGCATATCCGGCACATCTGCTGTCAGCACATTCTTGATAACCGTGCTTCTTGATACAAGGTTAAAGCTCTGGAAAATCATTCCCACCTTGCGGCGGAAACGGCGCAGTGCCTTACCGCTAAGGCTCTCCACATCAACATCGTCTACGGTAAGTGTTCCCTGCTGTATATCATGCATACGATTAATACAGCGGAGAATAGTTGATTTACCGGCACCCGAAAGTCCGATAATCGCAACGAATTCTCCCTGTTCAATATTCAAATTCACATTTTTTAAGGCTGTAAAGCCATTCGGATAAGTCTTATATACATTCTTAAATTCAATCATCGTCTAATTCCTTTTTGTAAAGTAGCAGCCCTTTCAAGCTGATATTTGCGAAAATACACAAATGGTTATTAACAATCAAAACCTGTTTTTTCAAGTAAAGGGGCACCCACACAGCTTGTGAGGTACCCCTTTTTTTATCCGGAGCTATACCGTATTATTCTGAAACTGCCTTAAGTGCTGCACGGGCGCCATCATAATCTGCGTCTGTAGCGATTGCATAACCTGCATGGCTGTATACACCAAATATCTCTTTACCCTTCTCGGTATTGATGATATTTATAAAGCACTGCTGAAGAGCTTCCTTAAGCTCATCTGTATAATATGGGCTTCTCTTTGAAATGGCAACTGTATCGTTGTAAATACCATCTGTTACACCGATTACATTAAGCTCATTCCAGATAGACTCGCTTCTTCCCATACCCTGCTTGCCTGTTGAATCCTGCTTATCTGAAGCAAGCATCCAGCTCTCCTCATAATCGTTACGTCCATCAGCATAGCATACGATGATATCAACGCTCTCTGCTGCTGCATAAGAGAATGCTGTGCCGTAGCCGGAATCAAGAGGAATAACATTAGCAAGATCACTTATCTTCTTGCCATCATAGTTCTTCATAAGCCACATTGTAGGATAGATATAACCTGCTGATGAGGAAGTCTTCTGAACTGCCCATGTAGCCTTGTTAAGATCATCCCATGTAAGTGTCTCTCCGTTGTTAACCTTCTCAGCTAACTGCTTTCCGTACTCTGAAGGTGTTGCGTAGATAAGTGAACGGTAGTATGTAACCTGTGGACCGTTCTTCTGTGTTGCGTTGGCATCACCATTCCAGTCTGCCGGATTCTCGCTGTCGTTTGAAAGACCATTACGTGTAGCTGTAAGAATGACATCTACATCATCTGAGTAGAGTGCATAAGTACCGCCCGGTAACCAGCCTACATCAATTGTTCCCGCTGACATAGCCTCGCCTGTTGCGTCGTAGCTCGTACCGACTGAGATATCTACTTCCCCGATATCATATCCCAGCTTAGCCATCTCTTCCTTAACAAGCTGTGGAAGCTCCTTCGTGCCTGTGATGATAACATCGGCATCCTTAGAAGGAACGAACTCAAGTGTGAGCTTGTCAAAGCTCTGCTTAACCTCATTTGATGCACCCTCTGTTGTGGTGGCATCTGTTGCCGCAGTAGTATCTGCTGCTGAAGTATCTGCTGCTGAAGTATCCGCTGCGCTTGTACCTGTTGTAGCTGTGCTGTCAGTTGGCTTGCTGTTACATCCGGTAAGCATTGTCATTGCTGCCATCATAACAGCAGCACCCTTTACAAAACCCTTTTTCATAATAAGGCTCTCCTTTGTGCATAGTTATCTCGGGTATCCCGAATTCGCACGGATATAATGTAGCATTGACACATAATTTTTTCAATACTTTTTCTAAGAATTTTTTAATATTATACATTATTTTATTTACATTTTTACCTTTTCTTTACAATTAATTTTACCCAAACACCACATCAAGCGTCATCATCACAGTAAATCCTGCCGCAAACATCAATGTGCCTATATCACTCTGCTTTCCCTTTCCCTGTGCCATCTCGGGTATAAGCTCCTCGACAACCACGTAAATCATCGCCCCTGCTGCGAAGCTTAAAAGGTACGGAAGAACCGGAACAACAATGCCTGCTGCCATGATGGTTAAGACAGCCCCCACAGGCTCCACCGCACCTGACAACACTCCATACAGAAATGATTTTCCCCTGCCTATACCGCGGCTTCTTAACGGCATGGATATTATCGCGCCCTCCGGAAAGTTCTGTATTGCTATTCCGACCGCAAGCGCCATCGCCGACATAAGCGTTATTCCGGAATTCCCGCTTATATAGCCTGCATATACGGCTCCCACCGCCATTCCCTCAGGAATATTGTGCAGCGTGACCGCGAGGACAAGCATTGTCGTTTTTTTTAGATTTGTCCTCGGACCCTCCGCCTGCTCAGTGTCTGAATGCAGATGCGGAATAATATTATCCAACAAAAACAGGAACATAATCCCTGCCCAGAACCCCACAACTGCCGGAACAAATGACCACCTTCCCATACCCGATGCCTGACTAAGCGCAGGAAGTAAAAGGCTCCACACCGATGCCGCCACCATTACCCCGGCGGCGAAGCCGGTGAGAGCCCTCTGTAGTATGACATTCATCTCTTTTTTAACGAAAAGAACACATGCGGCACCAAGAGTGGTGCCTGCAAATGGAATAAGAAGTCCTGAAAGTACATCTGTCATGCTCCTACTGCCCCCTTAAAATTATTGTCATCTGTATTCCCTGATTTTTTTAACTCTCTTCTCATTAAAATCTTGACTGCCCTGCACACAGCGATTATTACAACTGCTAAAATTATACCTTTCATAACATCCTCCTTTTCCGGCACCAGCTATGCCTGCTATATTATTATATGTAAGCTTCCATTGTATGTGACATCATACACGCTTTTAAGTTAATGTGTTTAGGTTAATATGTTTAAGTTAATATATTTAAGTTAGCTACGCCTAACTTCTATTGTCAGTATAGACTAACCTATGAAAAAAATCAAGAGTGTATGTTATTGTTTCATATAAATCGTTTCATATAAATATGATTTTCACACACACATTTTCAATATGTGGTACGTTATATACTTTGGATACATGCATATCTATAGGTAATTCTCTTACGCTGTATGCATATATCTACGTTTGTAACCGTAAATATGCATGCCTATTCATAATTACCGCCCGAAGCTTAAAAAATCCCCACCTGATGATTATACTCGCTCCGTGAAGTCAGACATAAAATCTGACAACCGTATACCGGTATAAATCAGGTGGGGATAATATTTTCTCAGACCATTGAGGACACTAAACAAAGTCAAAAACTATCTCACCAATGGCACTGATGCATCAATCTTTCTTCTTATTCTTCTGCTTCTCGCGCTTCTCTCTTAAGCGGCGCTCAACTCCGAAATCCACTCTTCCCTTCTCATTTCTTGCGTTGCCGTCGCGTCCGATACGCTCCTTCCTGCGGCGTTCTTCTTTTGAAGACTTCTCGCCTTTTTCACGGCGCTCGTCCCTGCCGGATTTCTCACCCTTCTCATGATGGTCATCCCTTCTGGATTTCCCGCCCATTTCGATGTAGCTGTCTTTTTCCGGCTTTCCGCCCTTACGCCTGCGCTCTTCCCTGTCGCTATCATCTCTGCGACGGTCATCGCGTCCGCCTCTGCGCCCGTCCTTATCGCCTCTGCATCCACGCCCGTCTTTACGCCCATTCTCTTCCTCAAAATGACGTGCACGTCTTGGCTTATATACCTCAACCGGAATATCTTCAAGCTCTTCTCCCATGTGCAGCTTAAGGAATGCGGCTGCGAGCTCCATGGCTGTAACGTCATCGTCATTCATCTTATCGGCGATAATCTTGGTCATCTTGGTCAAATCCTTCTCGTTTCTGACCTCCATAACCTTTGACAAAATCTTCTGCGCCTTGACAGCAGTGATATCTGCTGCCGAAGGTATTGTGCGCGCCTTAATCTTGGTGTGGCACACATTCTCGATTTCCCTTATCTTGTATATCTCCCTTCCGACAACAAGTGTGAAGGAACGTCCTGTTCTTCCGGCTCTTCCGGTACGTCCTATTCTGTGGACATAATACTCAATATCCTGCGGAACGTCGTAGTTGAATACCGCCTCTACGTCATCAACATCAATTCCTCTTGCCGCAACATCCGTTGCAATAAGAATCTCGACTGTGCCGTTTCTGAAGCCGTTCATAACCTTGTCACGCTGGAACTGCGACATATCGCCGTGGAGTCCCTCTGCAAAATAACCTCTTCCCTTAAGCTCCTCTGTCAGGTCATCAACCATCTTCTTGGTATTACAGAAGATAAGAGAACGCTTCGGATTATAGTAATCTAAAAGCCTTGCCGTAACTTCTGCCTTGTTCTGGCGCTGAACCTCATAGTAATACTGCTTTACAAGCGGTATTGTTACTTCCTTTGCAGCAACCTTCACATGCACGGCATCCTTCTGGTAGGTATGTGTGATGTCAAGAATAGGCTTAGGCATTGTAGCTGAGAACAATGCTGTCTGGTGATCCTCAGGAATCTCTTTAAGAATAGTCTCAATATCCTCACGGAAGCCCATGTTAAGCATCTCATCCGCCTCATCAAGCACGATAGCCTTGATGTTCTCAAGACGCAGTGTATGTCTTCTCATGTGATCCATGACACGTCCCGGAGTTCCGACAATAATCGAGACATTACCCTTGAGTGAGCGTATCTGCTTGGATATATCCTGTCCGCCATATATAGGAAGAATCTTGATTCCATGCATGAACTTTGCGAACTTGCGAAGCTCCTCTGCTGCCTGAATTGCAAGCTCTCTCGTAGGACAGAGTATGATACACTGCACGCCCTCAACCTCAGGGTCAATTCTCTGTATCATCGGTATTCCGAATGCTGCAGTCTTTCCTGTTCCCGTCTGTGCCTGACCAAGCACGTCACGTCCCTCAAGAAGTGCCGGAATCGCCTGCTGCTGTATCGGTGTCATCACCTCGAAGCCCATCTCCTGAACTGCGCGTATTATTCGCTCATCGATAGGTGCGTCCTCATACCTTACCGCATTGACTGTGCTCTCTGCATTCTTCATCCCCTCTGCGGTGTTTGTCATGTTTTCTGTTTTGCTGTTTTCCATTAAAATAATTACTCTCTGCTTTCTATAATATTAGTACTTTCTTCTGTCAATTCCTGCTCTCTTATAATAATCAGCCTTATCCCGATACATCAGCCTCTCTGCCTCCGTCAAAAGTGCGTCCTGGTTTCTTGGTGCCTTGTCAGTCCACACCTCACCCACAGCCATATTGACACCGTGTACCTTCATGTCCTCCTTCAAAAGACGTACATGCTCGCTAAGCTCCTCCCTGGTCACACCATTGGCAGCCGCTAAGAATTCATCTCCGCCTATCCTGAACAGCCCATAACCATCAAACACTCTTCTGAGACTTTCACAGGCAGTCTTCAGCAGCCTGTCACCCATCTCATGTCCCTGGGTATCATTAACCTTCTTAAGCCCGGTCACATCACAATAAACAATACCCATGCTTCTATTCACATCCACATTGCTCATATATTCATTGAGCGCATATCTGTTTCCAAGCCCGGTAAGCTGATCGTTGTAGCTCATAATCTCGAGCTCTTTCATAAGATTTCTTCTCCTTATGCATGAGATTATGAAGTGGCCAAGTATATGCAAAATATTAGAAGCATACCTTAGTGTCTCCCCCGGCGGATTATCAACACCATAGAAGCCTATAGCCTGTTTATTGTCATAAAGAGGAACAACAACCAGCGAATGTATATCCTGCCTCTTGAGGTTCTCATACTGAAGCGGGTCACTCTCCTTAATGTCCTCCAGATCTGCAATCATTATATACCTGTTCTCAGCAAAATTTCTGTACCATTCAGCACATACATCTGCCTGAACATTCTGCAGGATGTCCTTCTGCGGCTCCACACCGACCGCCGTCCATTCGTAGGTATTGTCATCCCCTCCAAGCTCATTCTGCTCAAATATATATGTTCTCTCACCCTTGAGTGCCTTACCTATATACTCAAGCACAATCTGTAATGACATATCAGGGGTTGGTGCCTGAAGTGCACTTCTTAGTGCCTCGTTTGATATAGCCTCTATGTTCTCATAGCGGCTCGCATCCTCGCACTCATGGTCATGCCCCGCCGTGTCAGCATCAATCGCAAGCTCCACCCTGTATCTTCTGCCGCCATCGGTTACAAGTGTATCCTTTATCGCAAAATCCTTGTCAAGCAGAAGATTGTAATGCCTCCATTCAATAAACTCTCCTTCACAAAGCTGTTTATTGTTGCAGACGGCACAAGGTGCTGAACAATGCTGCAGCACCTCATAACATTTCTTTCCGGCTATCTCATCTAACGAATGAATGCCGTACATCCTGAGTGCCTTTTTATTCATATATACCAGTTCATCCGTATCTATGTCCGAAGCATACACACATTCGTTCATATTTTCAAAAAATTCCCAAATTTTCATGGCATACACCTTTTTCCGGACAAAGCCATATTTTCCAATGTCTTCATCCACAGTCATTTTTTCGTAACAGTATATTGACAAATACATGTCTATTATACCTACTTGCATGCCAAAATTCAAGAAACTTTTAACTATTCATTTACAATATTATAATACGATTTTGATGTAATTCTGTACACAATGACATAAAATACCGCAAACACAAGCACACATACAACATTTACCAGTGCAAAAAAGCCCTTATCGCTAAATCCGAAACACAGCAGAAGCTTACTCACAATCGGGAAAGCGAACGCAAGATGGACACATGCCATTATAATAGGCAGAAAAAATACCGTGAGCATCTGGGAATTGATACTGGACTTAATATCTTTTTGGTTCATGCCAAGCTTTTTCATAATCTCGAAGCGCCCGCAGTCCTCATAGCCTTCAGTAACCTGCTTATAATATATGATAAGCACCGTGGCAAGCACAAATATTATTCCAAGGAAAATCGCAAGGAACAGGAGTGCACCGAACATTGTGTAGAAATTGTCTCTCTCAGCCTCCCTGCCCTCAACATTCACACTGGTAATCCCGGCAAGGTACGCCTCATTTTCCTTATATTCCCGGTTGAACATGCTGTTAAGCTCATTCGCAGCGGCAATTTTTCCTGCCTCACTGCCTGTCATGTCAAAATTATAGAACCATGATATTATCACTCCGCTGCTGCCCGGCGTATTGATTATAGGAAGCACTATATCCTTTGGGTTGTTCACAATAATATACATTCCCGGAAGCACATTGTATGCTTCCGTTCCATTGGCTATGAACCTTCCGATGATATTTTTTACCTTGTAGTGCGGTCCATCGTCCCCTAGAACCAGCTCATCAGGTGAGACATTCTTAGCGCTTCCCATTCCCTTCGTGAAGCATACAAGCGCCTCATCATCATCAAGCTCCACATTCTCATCCATCAGGCGGTTGTAATCATCCAATGAGATTGCAAACATCTGATATATGGTCGGCGACAGTCCGGCACTGTAGTAATCTGTGGTCTCATAATCTGTGTAATTAATTTTTCCGTTCGCATAGGCACATGAAAATATAGCCGCCGTATAATCGGTTAAATCCACAATCTCCTCACCCGCAGCGCCCACACAGCTCTTTACGGATTCCTTCATATCACCCATGTAATTTTCCATATCCGGATAGCTGTTAAAAACTGTCGTGAGATTGATATCCCTCGGATACCTGTTTCTCACAACACTCTCCTCACCGGCATAAAGACATACCGTAGCCGAGAGCATGACAAGCACCATAGTGCACAGCACACATATTGAGGCAAGACCGGCGCCGTTTCTCTTCATTCGATATAGCATCGATGACACCGACACAAAATGATTGGTCTTGTAGTAATAGCGCTTGTTCTTCTGCAGCAGACGGCACATTGTCACCGAGCCTGCTATAAACAGCAGATATGTGGCTATTATTACCATTATAACTGCCACAAAAAACATGCTTAGAGCGCTCAGCGGGTCCTCTATCGTCACGGCAATGTAGTACGCTCCTGCGAGGATAACTACGCCGCACAGTGCAATGAACCAGTTCGCTTTAGGAGGCTTCTCTCCCCTGTTCTCGCTCCTTAGCAGGTCAACCGGCTTTGACATTCTGACCTGTCTCACCATGTTGACAAAAAGAAGTACATATATTACGCCAAAAACCTTCAATGTCATAAACAGCGCTTCCGTGTTCACTGTTATATTATAATTATTCTCCCCCTTGATTGCATACATCATGGCAAGCTCGCCAAGCTTCGCAAACACTATGCCGAACATAAGTCCTGCAGTGAGCGATATGAACGCAATCTGAACGCTCTCCCAGAATAAAATTCTCGCCAGATTGCCCTTTCCCATACCGAGCACATTATACAGACCGAATTCCTTTTTCCTTCTCTTCATCAGAAATGAGTTCGTGTAAAAAAGAAACAGCACCGCAAAAATCATTATCACATAAGTTCCCATTCCAAGCATTTCCGCCATAAACGAACCACCTCTGATTGTTTTTAGCAGCGGATCTCCGGCTAAAAATGCAATTATATAGAACATCATCACCATTCCGATACATGTCAGTATGTACGGAAGGTAGAATCTCCTATTTTTTCTTATACTGTCCCACGCAAGATGCGGGTAAAAACCTATTCCCATTTTTTATCCTCCTGCATACTGCAAGCACCGCTTACAGTACTGCCACCAATAAGTAGTTTGAAAATTTTATTTTCTAACTTATTCCCCTGCATACTGCAAGCACCGCTTGCAGTACTGCCATCAATAAGTAGTTTGAAAATTTTATTTTCAAACTTATCCCCCTGCATACTGCAAGCACCGCTTGCAGTACTGCCATCAATAAGTAGTTTGAAAATTTTATTTTCAAACTTATCTCCCTGCATACTGCAAGCACCGCTTGCAGTACTGCCACCAATAAGTAGTTTGAAAATTTTATTTTCAAACTTATCTCCATTCTTTGCAAAAGTTCATTGTCTTAGCACATTTTAAAACAAAAAACTCAGTCACCTCAATCTTTCTTCCCCGTCGCAAGCACCGTGAGAGTATCCGCTATCTTGCGGTAAAATTCGTCCCCGGTGTCATCCCCACGGTAAATCTGGTGAAATACCTCTCCGTCCTTTATGAACAATACTCTCCCCGCGTGGCTTGCCGCCTTAGCCGAATGTGTCACCATGAGAATAGTCTGCCCCTTCTCATTAATCTCCCCGAAGAGCCTTAACAGCTCATCCGTCGACTTGGAATCAAGCGCCCCTGTCGGCTCATCTGCAAGTATCAGGCTTGGATTGATTATCAGTGCCCTCGCCACCGCCGCCCTCTGCTTCTGACCGCCCGACACCTCATACGGATATTTTTTTAACAACGGCTCAATTCCAAGCTGCACCGCAAGCGGTATCAGTCTCCGCTTCATCTCCGCATGCTTCTCCCCCGCAAGCACCAGCGGAAGGTATATATTGTCCTCCAGCGTAAATGTGTCGAGCAGGTTGAAATCCTGGAACACAAAGCCAAGCTTATCCCGCCTTAGCTGTGAAATCTCCTTCTCGCTCAGCTCTGACAAATCCTGACCCTCGAGTCTTATCCTCCCGCCTGTCGGCTTATCGAGTGCCGCCAGAATATTCAACAGCGTTGTCTTACCTGACCCCGACTCACCCATAACAGCCACATACTCGCCCTTCTCCACAGCAAAGGACACATTCCTAAGTGCCTCCACCTTATTCCCACCGAATCTTGTGGTGTATGTCTTTTTGATATTTGCTGCCTCTAATAAACTCATATTTTCCTCCATTCTGACTGTCACCGGCAATTATATAGCTTCATCTTATAATGCCTTACAACAGACAATTTTCTTTCGCTCCATGAAATTTCTTTCAATTCAAAGCTATTATATCTCATTTATCTTTTTCCTCCCCACAACATTACTATAACAAAAAAGGAAATGCAGCTCCATCTAATCGGCTTACATTTCCTTATGCAAAACTTACATTTGTGTAAGAATTGGCTTATCACTATTCAACCTCAAGCTTATCTCTTTCAAGCCCTATGATTATGGTTGTCCCATGCCCCGGAGCTGACTCCGCCTTGATGCTGTGCCCGAGATTGTCGCATATCCGCCTGCACAGATAGAGCCCTATTCCGCTCGCCTTTCTGTCAGCCCGTCCGTTAAAGCCCGTGTATCCCTTATCGAATATCCTCGGCAAATCCTCAGCCGCGATGCCTATTCCGGTGTCACTTATCACAAGCCTGTCCCCGTCACATTTGATGCTGATGCTTCCCGAAGAAGTATATTTCACCGCATTTGACAAAACCTGCTCCACTACGAAGCTGAGCCATTTCTCATCGGTGAGCGCAACCTCGTCTGTCTGCTCATACTCAAGCGCAAGCTTCTTCATTATGAACTGTGGCGCAAGCCTTCGCACTGCCGGGCGAATAATGTCATCAACCCTGTATTCCTTAATCACATAGTCCGTGAAATCCGAATCAAGCCTCAAAAAGCACAGCACCATCTGAACATACTGCTCCACCCTGAACAGCTCCGCGCGGAGTCTCCTTGAATCCTCCGAATCCTCCTTCTGTAATATCAAATGCATTGAGGCAATCGGCGTCTTAATCTGGTGCACCCACATGGTATAGTAGTCGACCATGTCCGAATATTTCATGTTCATGGAGTCATTCAATCTCATTCCCCCATTTTTAAGACGTTCAATTATTTCAAGAAGCTCATTTTCTATCTCATCAGTAGTATTCACCTGTTTTCTTATCTCGGCAGTATCCAGTATCTTTACGAACTCACTGTCATCTCCGACTGACCTTTGAAGGATTTCCTGCATATTTTTCCATTTTCCATATTCTGAACACGCCATGATAGCAAATGCCGCAGCCATTATCACCATGCAGACAAGTGCCGGGTATAACACTGCTGCAACAGTTACTCCATACATCCAGAAGGTAAATGCAAATATGGCACTGCACACCAGAACCATCAGAAATGACTTCTTCTTACTTATTATGTAGTTTAATATAAAATGAATTTTTCTGTTCATGTGTCATTCCCTGTTTTTCAATTATATATTTTTTCAGAAAGCCCGCATTCCACAAATCTGTACAGCTTCATATGTTATCGTATTTCTGAACACACAGCTACGCAGCACCATGTATAACTGTATTTCCTAACGCTTACGTACACAGCTTAGTCTGCCTGCACAATATATCCCACGCCGAACTTCGTCCCGATAAAATCCTTAAGTCCCGCATTATCAAGCTTCTTTCTCAGCCTGTTCACATTTGTTTATGCTAATCTAAATTTAGGTCACATGGCTCATTGAAATCTAGGTCACTCC